>Ga0153954_1000399_pt1 | contig 35441 bp, 33 predicted proteins | sample TSFL038MetaG_FD_102277 | JGI IMG/M metagenome (GOLD analysis project Ga0153954, IMG submission 102277) | Attine ant fungus gardens microbial communities from Florida, USA - TSFL038 MetaG | ecosystem: Host-associated > Fungi > Mycelium > Unclassified | place: USA: Florida, Wekiwa Springs State...
CGGCGAGATATTCGACGATGCGCTCCTTCACCTTTTCCAGGCCGAAGTGTTCGCTGTCGAGGATCTCCTCGGCAACGGTCAAATCCTTCTTCACCTTGCTGCGCTTGTTCCACGGGATGGACAACAGCCAGTCGAGGTAATTACGGACGACGGTCGCCTCAGCCGACATCGGCGACATCTGCCGCAGCTTCTTCAGTTCAGCCGTTGCCTTGTCGCGCGCTTCCTTCGACAGACGCGTCGCTTTGATGCGCTCCTCGATCTCGGAGAGGTCGTCCTTGCCGTCCTCGTCGCCGAGCTCCTTCTGGATCGCCTTCATCTGCTCGTTGAGGTAGTACTCGCGCTGCGTCTTCTCCATCTGGCGCTTGACGCGCGTGCGGATACGCTTCTCGACCTGCAGGATCGAGATTTCGCTTTCCATCAAGCCAAGGCACTTCTCCAACCGCTTGGCGACGGAACTCGTCTCCAACACAGCCTGCTTGTCGAGAATTTTGACGGCGAGATGCGACGCAACCGTATCGGCGAGCTTGGAGAAGTCGTCGATCTGATTGACCGCCGCGATCACCTCCGGCGAGACCTTCTTGTTGAGCTTCACATAAGACTCAAACTCGGTCATCACCGAACGCGCCAGGGCCTCGACCTCCACCTTGTCGGTGGGATCGTCAACCAGCACCTCGGCCTCCGCCTCGTAATAATCGGCGGTGCGGGTATAGCCATGCACGCGGGCGCGCACCTGGCCTTCGACCAACACCTTCACCGTGCCGTCGGGCAGCTTCAACAGCTGCAGGACGGACGCGAGCGTGCCAGTCTTGAAAATCGCATCGGGATTGGGATCGTCGTCGGAGGCATTGATCTGCGTCGCAAGCAGAATGAGCTTGTCAGCCTTCATCACCTCTTCGAGCGCGCGAATCGACTTCTCGCGGCCGACGAAGAGCGGCACGATCATGTGCGGAAAAACGACGATGTCACGCAACGGCAGGACCGGATATGTTTCGATCTTTCCCGGCGGCACCAGCTCGCGCTTTTTATTGGTCATCGCTTAAATCCTATCCGAACTTTCGTTCAAAGCCAGAACTCGAGACATTTCCCCGCGTGACTCGATTTTGCGCCCTTTACGGCGCTGGAACAAGTCAACCCCGCAGTTCTACACTCCGCAATTCTGAGGCCACCCCTGAGGGCTTTCGTGGAACCAAGATGGCGTGACGCTGCCCGGCTTTCAAGCGGTACGGCAAAGGGGCGCAGCGCCCTGTAATCCGCCGCACAAGCCAGGTTCCGAAAGACAAACGGAGAAATAGGCGCGACGACAGGGACGACGCCCTCCGGCATCGTCCCCGCCGCCAACCTGATGACAGGCTTAAGCGCTGGTGGCACTCTTCTCGGTGCGCTCGGCGTGAATATAGAGCGGCCGCGACTTACCCTCGACCACGTCCGCCCCGATGACCACCTGCTCGACGCTGTCGAGGCCCGGCAGGTCGAACATCGTGTCGAGCAGGATCGATTCCATGATCGAGCGCAGGCCGCGCGCGCCGGTCTTGCGTTCGATCGCCTTCTTGGCGACGACGTTCAACGCCTCTTCCTGGAAGGTGAGTTCGGTGTTCTCCATCTCGAACAGCCGCTGATATTGCTTGACCAGCGCGTTCTTGGGTTCGACCAGGATGCGCTTCAGCGCCTCCTCATCGAGATCTTCGAGCGTCGCCAGAACCGGCAGACGGCCGACGAACTCGGGGATGAGGCCGAACTTCAGCAAATCCTCCGGCTCGACCTTGCGCAGGATGTCGCCGGTGCGCTGCTCGTCCGCCGCGCGGACCGTCGCGCCGAAGCCGATCGACGTCTGCGTGCCGCGTGCCGAGATGATCTTCTCGAGGCCGGCAAAAGCGCCGCCGCAGATGAACAGGATGTTGGTCGTGTCCACCTGCAGGAATTCCTGCTGCGGGTGCTTGCGGCCGCCCTGCGGCGGCACCGAGGCGACGGTGCCTTCCATGATCTTCAGCAACGCCTGCTGCACGCCCTCGCCCGACACGTCGCGGGTGATCGACGGATTGTCGGACTTGCGCGAAATCTTGTCGATCTCGTCGATGTAGACGATGCCGCGCTGCGCCCGCTCGACATTATAGTCGGAGGCCTGAAGCAGTTTCAGGATGATGTTCTCGACGTCCTCGCCGACATAGCCGGCTTCGGTCAGCGTCGTCGCATCGGCCATGGTGAACGGCACGTCGAGGATGCGCGCCAGCGTCTGCGCCAGCAGCGTCTTGCCGGAGCCGGTCGGCCCGATCAAAAGAATGTTCGACTTCGCCAGCTCGACGTCGTTGTGCTTCGTCGCGTGGTTCAAGCGCTTGTAATGATTGTGGACGGCGACCGACAGCACGCGCTTGGCCTGCGCCTGGCCGATGACGTAATCGTCGAGGACCTTGCAGATTTCCTTCGGCGTGGGGATGCCGTCACGGCTCTTCACCAGCGCGGATTTGTTCTCCTCGCGGATGATGTCCATGCAGAGCTCGACGCATTCATCGCAGATGAACACTGTCGGACCAGCGATCAGCTTGCGAACTTCGTGCTGGCTCTTGCCGCAGAAAGAGCAGTAGAGCGTGTTCTTCGAGTCGCTGCCGCCGACCTTCGTCATGGCCTATCTCCTTATGGGCCAGACCAAAGCCGGACCCTGATTTCTGGCGTCAGGCAAAAAGCTCGAATGCGAACCTCTGACCTGCCTCTTTTCGACCCTCAGCCCCTTGCCCTTTGCGTCGTTTTGGTAAACGCAAATGCATCATGGCAAGGTCCCGGGATCAAGCCCCGGCCAGATTTGACGCGCCGACCGAGCCATTTATGCCACATAGGCGCGCCAGTCTGACTTTATAGTGTCATCAATTTGCGTTTATTCAGTTAAACGGCTGAGCTTTGTCACCAAACAGCAATCTATGTGCCAGCGCCCAAGTTGCCAAGGTTTGGAACGCCCGAAGCCGCGGGGCTGGCCCCGCGCCCAATTCTGAAACAGCTGATCCGATTTGGCCAGTCTGGCCTCGGGCGCCCCGAGACCGTTTAAGCTGCCGCAGCCTTGCCGGCCGGCGTCTCGTCCGGGCGCTTTTCGATCACCTGATCGACGATGCCGAACGACTGCGCCTCGTCACCGGACATGAAATGGTCGCGGTCGAGCGTAGCCTCGATCGTGTCATAGTCGCGGCCAGTGTGCCTGACGTAAATCTCGTTCAGGCGGCGCTTCACCTTCATGATGTCCTCGGCATGGCGCACGATGTCCGACGCTTGGCCCTGGAAGCCGCCGGACGGCTGATGGACCATGATCCGGGCATTGGGCAGCGCATAGCGCATACCGGCCTCGCCGCCGGCGAGCAGCAGCGAGCCCATCGAGGCCGCCTGGCCGATGCAAAGCGTCGAGACCTTCGGCCGGATGAACTGCATCGTGTCGTAGATCGCAAGACCCGACGTCACGACGCCGCCCGGCGAATTGATATACATCGAGATTTCTTTTTTCGGGTTTTCCGCCTCGAGGAATAGCAATTGCGCGACGATGACCGAGGCCATGTGGTCCTCGACCGGGCCGGTCAGGAAGATGATCCGCTCGCGCAGCAGGCGCGAATAGATGTCGAAGCCGCGCTCGCCGCGGCTCGTATTCTCGATGACCTGAGGAATCAGGTAGTTGTCATAGATTTCGAGAGGATCGCGATCGCGCATCATGCAACCTTTTCTGTGCCTTAAGCACGGCTCCTGGCCTTGCGGTGAAAGATAATCGCTTCCGCCGCTTTCGCAACGGCCGCCCGCAGCCTTAGCCGGCAGCGGCCGGAGCTGTCCCCAGACCCTTCTGAGCTTCTTCCTCGGCGGCCTTTTCAGCCTCCTCGACCTCTTTCAAAAGCTCGTCCTTGCCGACATGGCGGTCGGTCACCTTGGACTGGCTTAGGACGTGGTCGATCACCTTTTCCTCGAACAGAGGCCCGCGGATTTCGGCCAGCCGCTCGGCATTGTTGCGGTAGAAATCGATGAATTGCTTTTCCATGCCGGGATATTGCCGTGCCCGCTCAAAAAGCGCTTGAGCGACCTCTTCATCCGACACCTTAACCCCGGCCGAATCGCCGATCTCGGCCAAGGCCAAGCCAAGACGCACCCGGCGCTCGGCGATCTTGCGATAGGCGGCGCGCTCCTGCTCCTCGGTCGTGCCTTCGTCGGCGAGCGTGCGGCCGGAGGCCTTCAGCTCCGCCTCGGCCTGCCGCCAGATCGCACCGAACTCCTGCTCGACCAGCTCTTCCGGCAGCTCGAACGAATATTTCTTGTCGAGCGCGTCCAGCAGCTCGCGCTTCCATTTGCGGCGCGCGACGAGGCTCGCCTCGCGTTCGAGCGAGGCGCGCATCGATTGGCGCAGCTTGTCCAGGCTTTCGAAGCCGAGACCCTTGGCGAAGTCGTCGTTGATGTCCAAAGCGCCCGGCGCCGCAACGGCTTTCAGCGTCACGTCGAATTCCGCCGGTTTGCCGGCGAGCGTCGCCTCCGAATAGGCCTCAGGGAAAGTGACGTTGACCGTCCGCGCCTCGCCGACCTTCAGGCCGACGATCTGGTCCTCGAAACCCGGAATGAAGGAGCCGGAGCCAAGGACGATATCGATATCCTGCGCGCTGCCGCCCTGGAATTCCTCGCCGCCGACCTTGCCGACGAAATCGATCGTGACCTTGTCACCCGTTTCGGCGACGGCTTCGCCTTCCTTCGGCGTGAAGGGACGGTTGCGGTCGGCCAAGGTCTTGAGGCCGGCGTCGATCTCGGACTCCGGAATATCGGCGACAAGACGTTCGATCTGAACGTCGTCGAAGCTGCCGACCTCAACCTTCGGCAGAACTTCAAGCGCCACAACATAAGAAAGATCGGCCTTGGATTCGAAGGCTTTTTCCAGTTCGTCCTGATCCTTCGGCAGGTCGATCTTGGGCGCGCCGGCGAGCCGCAGCGCATGATCCTCGACGATCTTGCGATTGGCGTCGTTCACTGCCTCCTGCATCACCTCGGCCATGATCGAACGGCCATAGAGCCGGCGCAGATGCGCCACCGGCACCTTGCCGGGGCGGAAACCCTTGATGCTTGCCTTGGCCTTGATTTCGTTGAGCTGGCTCTCGACCCGCGAGGCCAGATCGCTCGCCGGCAGCACGACCTTATATTCGCGCTTCAGGCCCTCGGAGCGTGTTTCCGTCACTTGCATCGGCTCATCTACCTTCTTCGTTTTCGGCCGCCGCCTCTAAAATGAAAAGCCGCCGGCCGGCGCCGTTAAGCTTCGGACAGGGCGCGAGAAATTGTGCGGCTGGTGCGGGCGGAGGGACTCGAACCCCCACGGTTTTCACCACCGGAACCTAAATCCGGCGCGTCTACCAGTTCCGCCACGCCCGCGCGCGCTTGAATCGCGCCGCGTCCCCACCGCTCGGGCCGCGTCTATAGCATGCCCAAAGGCCGCCGCAGCAAAAAAGTGAGGCTTCTGGCGGCCTCTCCCGCGGCCCAATTCGCTGCTAAGGAGTTCTGGATTTCCGTTTAGAAATCGCGTCGTCGCGCTCAAATCTTTCGATCGCGGCGGGCGGATCCCGAAAACTGCTTCGCACTTTGGGGTCCGATGCTCTAGCAAGAAGCCGCAGCGATACCCGACCCCTCCATGATCCTCACCCGCCGCCAGCTCCTCGGCACGACGCTCGTGACCCTGATCGCCCATAAGACGGAGGTGCCCCTGGCACCGCCGCGGGCGGTCGCGGCGCGCAAGGTGGCGCTCCGGCTGCTGCCGGCACCGGCCGCGGAAACCCAGATCCTGGGCTTTGACGGCACGGCGCCGGGGCCGCTGCTGCGGTGCCGGTTCGGCGACGACCTCGCGCTTCGGCTGGTCAACCAGACCGACCGGCCTCTGACGCTTGCCAATTGGGGGCTGCGCCTACCCAACGACCTGGACGGCGTCGCGCCTCTGACGCAGAAGCCGGTCCCACCCGGCCAGAGCTTCGATTATCGCTTCACGCCGCCGGACGCCGGCCTTTTCGGCTATCGCTCCTTCGTCGCCCCGGACGCCGGCAATCAGCTCCGCCACGGCCTTTATGGCGCGCTGATCGTCGACGAGGCCGCGCCGCCGCCGGCCGACCAGGACATTGTCGCGATCCTCGCCGATTGGCAGTTCGACGCCAAAGGCCAAATCCCCGATTCGCCGCAGCCCGACATGTCGCTGGCGACGATCAATTCAAAAGTCCTCGCCTTGGAGGAGACGCATAATCCCGCCAGCCGCATCCGTCTGCGGGTGCTGAACGCCGCCGCGGCGCGTTTGTTTTTCATCGTTTTCGAAAATGTGGTCCCGCATGTTCTGGCCATCGACGGCCAGCCTTGCGAAGCCTTTGCACCGGGCGGCAATCTGCTGCCGGTCGGCCCGGGCGCGCGCTTCGACGTGATGTTCGACCTGCCGGCGTCGGGCACCGCGCGTCTGCTCTTGCGCGAACCCGGCGCGGCGGACCGGCCGCTCATCGTCTTCAAGACAAAGGGCAACGCATGGGGCGGCCTGCCGCCGATCGCATCGCTGCCGCAAAATCCGCGGCTGCCGACAAAGATCCGGCTCCAGGACGCCAAGAACGCGCAGATCGCGGTCACCGGCGATAGAATGCCGTTCAGCCTCAACGGCGCGGCGGCCAAGGACTTCGGCAAAACGCCGCTTTTTTCTGTCCGGCACGGCGCACCGGCGACGATCAGCCTCGTCAACAAAAGCAAGGCGGCGCAGCAGATGCGCGTGCATGGCCATGCATTGCGGATTCTGCACGACCTCGACGACGGCTGGGATCCGTTCTGGCGCGACGCCGTCATCGTTCCGCCGGGGCACACCAAACATATCGCCTTCGTCGCCGACAATCGCGGCAAATGGGCGATCGAAATGCTGCCGCTCGATGTGCTCGGCGGCGACATGGTGACATGGTTTGAGGTGAACTAAAGATCGGCGTCGAGCAGACGCCGCAACACCGGCGGCAGATGTTCGGGAATATCTTCCGCGATCAGCCCCGGCCCGAAATCGCGCGCCGCCGCGGCGTGCAGCCAGGCCCCGGCGCTCGCCGCCTCGAACGCCGGCATGGCCTGCGCCAGCAGGCCGCCGATGATCCCTGAAAGCACATCGCCGGACCCCGCCGTCGCGAGCCAGGGCGGCGCGCCATGATTGATCGAAGCGCGCCCGTCTGGATCGGCGACAACAGTGTCGGCGCCTTTCAACAGCAGCACCGCGCCCATCAAGGCGGCGCCGGCGCGGGTGCGATCGAGCTTCGAGGGCGACGTAAGCAGTTCGATCTGCGGATGGTCGCGCAGCTCGCCCTCTTTCGAGGCGAACAATTGCGCGAATTCGCCGTCATGCGGCGTCAGCACGACCGCTTTACCCGAAGCCTTGATGGCATCGGCGAGCTTCACGGCTTCGCCGGCGAAACTTGTCAGCGCATCTGCGTCGAGAACGATGGCGCGGGGTTCCTCCGCGGTATTGGGTTGTGCGAGCGCCGTGAGCACCAATTGACGCGTCGCCTCGCCAACGCCGAGGCCCGGCCCCATCACGACGACATTCTTGCGCTTGTCGGCAAGAATCTCGGCAAGATTTTCGGCGCCGTCGCAGACGCGCGTCATGATCGCCGTCAGCGCCGCGGCATGAATGGGCAGCGCATCCGTCGGCGTTGCGACGGTGACAAGGCCGGCCCCGGCCCGCAGCGCACCGCGGGCGGCAAGACGCGCCGCGCCGGTATGCGCGAGCGAGCCGGACAGGACGAGCGCATGACCGCGCTTATATTTATGCCCGTCGACATGCGGCCGCGGGAATTGCGCGCGCCATAAGGCCGGACCATTGGCAAAGGTCTGCGGCTTGATCGTCGCGAGGACCTGGTCGGGGATGCCGATGTCGACAAGGCTGATCTCGCCGCAGTGAATCTGGCCGGGCAGCAACAAGTGACCCGGCTTCAGCCGGAAGAACGTCACCGTCTGCGCCGCTTCGATCGCGACGCCGCGCACCTGCCCCGTCGAACCATCGATACCCGAGGGAATATCGACGGCGACGATCGGCTTGCGCGTGCGATGCGTCCAATCGTTGAGCCGCAAAATGGCGGTGCGCGCCTCGCCGTCGACATCGCGCGCAAGGCCGGCGCCGAAGATCGCGACGATCGCAAGATGCGCATCTTCAAGCGGCACTTTATCGAAGGGCAGAATTTCGCCGTGCCAGCCGTCCGCCGCCCAAGCGGCATCGCCCTTGAGATGTTCGCGCGCGCCGAGCAGACCAAGCGAAACTTGAAAGCCTTCGCCGCGCAAATGCCGCGCCGCGACAAAGCCGTCACCGCCGTTATTGCCGGGACCACAATAGATGACGATGCGGCCGCTTTGCGCGGAGCGGCCTGCCATCAACCGCGAAGCGGCTCTTGCGACGGCCTCGCCGGCGCGCGCCATCAAGATCGTGCCCGGCACACCTGCGGCGATGGCCAGGCGATCGGCTTCGCTCATCTCCGCCGTCGTCAACAATTCAGGGGGAAAAAAGCGCGACAACATGACCCAACCCCGTTTCGGCTTTGATGTCTCAATTCACAAAGAATCGAGACATAGGCGTAGCGCACGACGGTCTTTTGAACTGTTGGTCAAAAGCCGCATTTGGTTGACATTGCACGGCGTGCCGGATAACCAAAACGATTGCCGAAAGACTGAGCATTGTCCACTTTCGGCGTGCGCATTTTGCTCTTCGGAGCATGTCCGGTGAACGTGAAACCCCGCAAAGCAAAATTCGGAATCGGCCAGGTCGTCCGGCATCGCAAATATCCCTTCCGCGGGATCATTTACGATGTCGATCCTGTGTTCGCGAACACCGACGAATGGTGGCTTGCCATTCCGGAAGAGGTGCGGCCGCGCAAGGACCAGCCGTTCTACCACCTTTTCGCGGAAAACGCCGACACCGAATATGTTGCCTATGTCTCGGAGCAGAACTTGCTGCCCGACACGTCCGGCGATCCCGTGCGTCATCCGCAGGTCGAGGAAATGTTCACCCGCGCGGAAGACGGCGGATATCACGTCAAGATGGCGCGCCTGAACTAGGCACTGGCGGGAGAGCCTTGCGCTCTCCCCGTATGACGCGCCCCGGCGTGCCCCTTACTTGCTGCTCGGCGCAGCGGCGCCGCCTGTCGCGCTGCCCTTTTGCGCCTGGAGACGCTTGCGCTCCTCTTCGGCGCGCTTCTTCAGCTCATCCTGAAACTTCTGCTGTTCCGCCTGCAGCACCTTCGGGTCCACGGCCGGGCCGTCGAACGCATCGCCGAAACCCGTCAGCGGCACTTCGAAGGTCACCTCGTTGTTGGCCTGATTGCGCACCGCAATGCTGAGTGTGGTGCCCTTCTTCATGTCGGCGACCGTCGGGCCCTTGATCTTCGACTCCGCGAAACAACCGTTCGGGAAACAAATCTCGAAAGTGCCGTCGAGCGTCTCGCCCTTATCGACCCAGAAGCGGAACCCGGGACGCAGCATCAGCCCCACCGGCATCAGCAGGCGAACGATGCGCGTATCCTCGCCGCGGATGTCATAGACCGCGACGGCGATAACCGGCGGCTGATTGGCCTGGGCGCTGAAGTCGCGGGTCGTATAGCAAACGTCGCGATTGGCGGCCTGGTCATGGCCGCAGACTTTGGTCCACTTGGTCTGTGTGCCGATGAGGTCCAACCGGAGGGGACCTTGGGGCTGCTGCTGTTGCGGCGGGGTCTGCGCCTGCGATTGAACGACGCCGGCAAGAACAAACAATGAAGTCAAGCCAGCAAAGCCAAGACGCATCAACGGGGACGCCATAGAGAAACCTTTCCGGTGAACGAAGCGCGGCCCGGATGGCCGCCAGCGCGAGGTCAGATACAGCATTTATGAGCCGCGGGCCACAAAGACGCGAAGCTTGGCCGCCAGTCAAGAAGGGCGTGGCGGAATCGCCTGCGATTGCGGCGACATATTGGCTACCGGCGAACGATCCGGCAGATTCGTTGCGCTTTTGGCAAATTTGCCGCGTCTTTGCCGCAGAAGGTGGTGAAAATTCGAGTTCATGAACGGAGCTTCGCCGCACCGCGGGGAAAATCCGTTTCACCCTTTCGCGCGTCGCGCTCTAGACTCGTCCTATGCAATCTGAAGCGATTCGCCGCCTTCAGGATCGGTTTTGTAACCTGAACCGGCGGCAAGCCCTGCTCCGGCTGCGCGGCGCTCTTGGCGCGGGTGTGACAGCCATTGCGACGGCGGCCTTCGCGGTGGCCGCCCCGGACCCGGCATCGCCGTCCTATGCCATCGCCATGCACGGCGACCCGGCACTACCGTCTGATTACAAGAATTTTCCCTATGCCGACCCTTCGGCGAAAAAAGGCGGCAAGCTGACGCTCGGCTTCCTCGGCACCTTCGACAGTCTCAATCCGTTCAACGTCAAATCGGGCTCCGCCGCCCAGGGCCTGGTGCCGGCCGTGTTCCAGACCTTGATGACGCGCTCGATGGACGAGCCGTTCACGATGTACGGCCTGATCGCCAAAAGCATCGAAACCGACGATGCCCGCAATTATGCGTTGTTTCATCTCGATCCGCGGGCGCGCTTCGCCGACGGCTCGCCGATCACCGCGGCCGATGTGCTTTTCAGCTTCGATTTGCTGAAGACCAAGGGCCGGCCGCAACAACGCAGCGCCTATACGCTCGTCAAAAGCGTCGAGACGCCCGACGCCCAAACGATCCGCTTCGATTTTCCCGGCCTCGGCGATCGGGAACTGCCGCTGATCCTGGCGCTGATGCCGATCCTTTCGCGCAAAGCGACCAATGCGGTCGATTTCGAATCCGCCAGTTTCGATATTCCGCTCAGTTCGGGTCCCTACCGGATCGTTGATGTCGAGCCCGGTCAGAAGCTCGTCCTGCAACGCAATCCGCGTTATTGGGCAAAGGATCTGCCGAGCCAGCGCGGACTCTTCAACTTCGATACGATCGAGACCGATTATTATCGCGACCCGAACAGTCTTTTCGAGGCGTTCCGTGCCGGGCTGATCGACTTTCGCATCGAGAACGATCCGACGCGCTGGACGACCGGCTATGATTTCCCCGCGCTCCACGATCATCGCGTCGCCGTCGAAAGCCTGCCGATCGGCGGGCCGAAAGGCATGGACGGTTTCGCCTTCAACACACGCCGCGATTTTTTCAAGGACGTGCGCGTGCGCGAGGCGCTCGGCATGATGTTCGACTTCGAATGGGTGAACGCCTATCTCTTCCACGGGCTTTATACGCGCAGCAAAAGCTTCTTCGACGATTCAATCTTCACCTCGGTCGGCCGGCCGGCGAGCTTTGCCGAACGTGCGCTCCTGCAGCCGTTTCCGGGCGCGGTCCGGCCCGATTTTCTCGAAGGACTTTGGCGCCCGCCGCAGATGGACGGCTCCGGCCACGACCGGCTCTGGCCGCTCCGCGCGCTCACCCTGCTCGGCTCGGCCGGCTATCACATCAAAAACGACAAACTGGTCCGTGACGGCCATCCGCTGAGCTTCGAGATCATGGTCGAGGACCGTCTCCAGGAACGGCTCGCGCTCGATTACGCCGATTCCCTTGCCCGCGTCGGCGTCGAGGCCCGCGTGCGCCTGGTCGACGAGGTGCAATTCCAGCGCCGCCGGCAGAATTTCGACTTCGACATGATGCTCGGCTCCTGGCTGGCCTCCGCCTCGCCGGGCAGCGAGGAACGTACGCGCTGGGGCTCGGCGGCGGCGGACGAGCCGGCGTCCTTCAATCTCGCCGGCGTCAGATCGCCCGCCGTCGATGCCATGATCGAAGCCCTGCTGGCGGCCCAATCCGAAGACGATTTCGTCAACGCGGTCCGGGCGCTCGACCGGGTTCTGCTGTCGGGTTTTTACATTGTCCCGCTCTACCATGCAGAAAATCAGTGGATTGCGGCCTCGACCACGCTTGCCAGACCGGCCAAATTGCCTGCCTACGGTTCTCCAACACTCGATGACACGCTCGATTCCTGGTGGAGGAAGAAGCCGTGAACATTATGCAGCCCCGCGAGGCCATGGACGCCCCGCGCGACGCCCTGACGCCCTATAGTCTCGACACGCTCGTTTCGGGCGCGGCACGCCTGCGGCCCGACGCGCTTGCCTTCGCCGACCGGCTGAGCCCCTGGCCCTTCGGCATCGTCGCCGCCCATGTCGCGGCGCTGGCGCGGATTTTCGCCGATTGCGGGCTTGGGGCCGGCGAACGCATCCTGCTCGTCGGCGGCGCCGAAGTCTCGGTCGTGACCGCGGCGCTTGCGGCTTTGCGCGGCGGCTTTGTCCCGGCCCTGGCACCGGTCGACCTCGATGCCGCGGCCCTGTCCGCCTATGCCGCCGCCATCGACGCTTCGGCCATCGCCGGCCCGACAGCCTATGGCGATCTGGCGCCGCTTGAGACTTGTCTGACGACCGCGGCCACCGTCCCATCGATCCGCTTCGTCGGCAATTTCGGCCCTGGCGAGCACGATGGCACGGTCGATCTCGGGGTCGGCGCCATGTTGCAACATGCCGCCCAACATCCGGATTTCGGCATCGAGCGCGGCAAGCCGCTGCCGGCGGAGCCGCCGCCGGTCATCACCTATGACCGCCGCAACGGCCGGCCTGTCGCGCATCGGCAGGGGACGTTGCTCGCCGCGGGGCTCGATTTCGTCGCGCGGGTGCGGATCGGCAGGATCACGCCGATCCTGACGACGCTCGCGCCCGTCTCGGCCGCTGGCTTCATCGCCGGCCCCTGCGCGGCGCTTTTATCCGGCGCGCCGCTCTATCTGCACGGCCCCTTTGCCGAGGAAGATTTCCTGGCGGCACGTAATCAGGCGGAATCGGCGCATCTCGTCCTGCCGGTCGGTCTGGCGGGCGATTTCGCCGGCATTTACGACGGGCTCGCCTCGGTCGTTCTGGTCTCGCGGCTCAGCGCCGACGAAGCCTATCGGGCGCCGCCGGCGATCGAAGCGCCCTGCCAGGTCCTCGATCTCTATGCGACGGACGAAACGAGCGTGATCGCTGAGCCGCGCCGCAATCACCTGCCGGTGCCGCCCGCGGTCGAGCCGCATTTCATCGGCTTTGAAGAATCGCGCGTCCTGACATTTGAAAAAGTTACGGATTCCGAGAGTGCTTTGGCCTTCAAAGGCGCTGCGGTGACGCCGACATATTGATCGGGCATAGTCCGCGCCCGCGGCCGGCTTGGCCGCTCGGAGGAGCGCCGCGATGTTTGGTTTGGCCGCACTCATCGTTGTGGCTGCCGTCATTTTCTTCGCAACCTGCAAAGTCGCGAACCAATATGAGCGCGCGGTCGTGTTCCGGCTCGGCCGTTACGTTCGTACGGCGGGCCCCGGGCTTTACTTCCTGATTCCCTTTGTCGAATGGCAGGTGAAGGTCGATCTGCGCACGCAGACGACCCAGGTCGAACCGCAAGAAGCCATCACCCGCGACAATGTGCCGATCAAGATCAACGCCGTCATATGGCGACGCACCATCGACCCGAAGCTCGCGGTGATCGAGGTCACCGATGTCGGCAACAGCGTCGTGCAAGTTGCGGTGACCGCATTGCGCAATGTGATCGGTCAGCATTCCCTCGATGAAGTGTTGAAAGAACAAGCGGCGGTCTCTGAAGCCTTACAGAACATGATAGATATCGTGACCGAGCCTTGGGGTGTGAAGGTCGAGCGCGTGCAGATGAAGGACGTCGAAATTCCCCCGACGATGCAGCGTGCCATGGCGCAGGAGGCCGAAGCCCTGCGCGAAAAGCGCGCCCGGCAGATCAAAGCGGAGGCCGAACTCGATGCGGCGCGGCTCTTACGTCAAGCGGCGGAGACGATTATGCAAAGCCCGGCCGGCCTTGAACTGCGCCGCATGCAGATGATCACCGAAGTCGGCGCTGAGCAGAATTCGATGACGGTCATCATGATGCCGAGCGAATTCGTTGAAATGGCGCGCGCCATTGGCGCTGGCGTCACACATCGAGAATGACATTTGCATGGGCGAGCTGTCTTGAACGAGACGTCTTGCGCGGGAACATCGATCGAACAAAGCTAAAATGCCAGACAAAGCCAAAGATACCGCGCTGATTGGCGTCGTCACCGTCTCCGACCGGGCCAGCCAGGGCCTCTATAAGGACGAAAGTGGCCCGGCGATTATCGCCTATTTGAACCGCATTCTGACATCGGCCTTTGCGATCGTGCACAAGGTCATTCCGGATGGCTTTGACTCCGTGCGCAATACGCTGATTGAACTCGCCGACAAAGAAGGCTGCGATCTGATCTTGACGACTGGCGGCACCGGACCTTCACCGCGCGACCTGACGCCCGAAGCAACGCTCGCCGCCGCGCCGCGCGAACTGCCGGGTTTCGGCGAATTGATGCGGGCCGAGAGCCTCAAGGAAGTCCCGACCGCCATTCTTTCGCGCCAGCTCGCCGCGCATCGCGGCCCTTGCCTTGTCATCAACCTGCCCGGTAAGCCTGCAGCGATCGAAACCTGTCTCAATGCCGTCTTCCCCGCCGTGCCCTATTGCCTCGATCTCATCGGCGCGGCGCGGCTCGAGACGGACCCGTCCCTTGTCAAAGCCTTTCGGCCAAAATCATGACGATGCGCGCCACATCTTCTCAGGATGAAACTGCCGAAGAGCGATTTAAGGCGCTTGTCGCCGGCTATCGTCCGCTCCCCAACGTACCGGACGAATTCATCGGCGCCGACGGCCAGCCGCGGCCGCATTGGGTGAAGTTCTTTCAGCATTTGAGCGAGCTCGGCGCCGAAGAGATCGACCGCCGCTTCGCCACCGCCGACCGCAATATCCGCGACACGGGCGTCTCCTATCGCGCTTATGGCGATACGAGCGAGCGCGCCTGGCCGCTGAGCCATCTGCCGCTGTTGATCGAAGCCGACGAATGGCGCGCCATCGCCGCCAGCGTCACGCAGCGCGCGCGCCTGCTCGAAGCCGTGGTCGGCGACATCTATGGCCCGGCGACGCTCGTCGAGAATGGCGATCTGCCGGCGGCGGCGGTGGCAGGTTGCGCCGATTTCCTGCCGCAGCTTCAAGGTCTCAAGCCGCCGTCCGGCAATTATCTTTTCCTCTATGCCGCCGACCTCGGCCGTGGTCCGGACGGCAGTTGGTGGGTGATCGGCGATCGCACCCAGGCGCCCTCCGGCGCCGGCTATGCGCTGGCGAACCGGCTGGTGCAATCGCGCGCCTTTCCCGCGCTCTATCGCGACATGAATGTCGAGCGGCTGGCGCCGTTCTTCCAGGCCTTCCGCGACGGGCTGATCGGCGCCGCCTCGCATGCCGAGCCGCGCATCTGTCTGCTGACGCCCGGGCCTTACAACGAGACCTATTTCGAACAAGCCTATCTCGCCCGCTATCTCGGCTTTCTGCTTGTCGAAGGCGGCGACCTGACGATGCGCGACAATGAGATCAACGTCCGCACCATCGCCGGTCTGAAGCGCGCCGATGTGATCTGGCGGCGCATCGATTCCGATTTCGCCGATCCGCTCGAACTCAACGCGCGCTCGCGCTTGGGCGTGCCGGGCCTCGTCAATGCGTTGCGCGCCGGCGGCGTAGTCATGGCCAATGGGCTCGGCACCGGCGTGCTCGAAGCGCCGGTGATGATGAGCTTTCTGCCGCGGCTCTGTCGACGCATTCTTGGCGAAGACCTGTTGATGCCGAATGTCGCGACCTGGTGGTGCGGCCAGCCGCGCGAGCGCGAGCGGGTTCTGGCGCGGCCCGACGGGATGGCGATCGCCGGTGCATTCGGTAATCCCGTGCTTGGTTATCCAGCGCATCAAGCAATCGTCGGTGCCGCGCTCACCGCCGAAGAGCAGGCGCAACTCATCGCCGACATCGACCGGCGCGGCGTCGATTACGTCGGCCAGGAAGTGGTCAATCTCTCGACGACGCCGGTGTGGGAAGACGGCAAGCTCGTGCCGCGGCCCTTCGTCCTGCGCGTCTACGCGGCGCGCACGCGCGACGGCTGGGCGATCATGCCCGGCGGGTTCTGCCGCATCTCCGGGCGCCCCGATGCGCGCGCCGTCTCGATGGGCGAAGGCGTGCGCTCGGCCGATGTCTGGGTGCTCTCCGACGGCCCGGTCGAGCATGTCACACTGTTGCCGACCGACGAGACGGTGCGCATCCGCCGTGTCATGGGGCAATTGCCGAGCCGCGCCGCTGACAATCTGTTCTGGCTCGGCCGCTATCTCGAACGCGCCGAGGCGACGCTGCGGCTCATCCGCTGCCTTGCCGGGCGGCTGATCGAAACCGACACCGCCAGCAATGCCCGCCCGGCCATCGAGCGGATCGTCCGCCTCTTCATCGCCTGGGGCACGGTGCCGGCCAAGGCCTCGGCCGAGGTCATGCATCTTGCCGCGACGGGCCTGCATTCGAACAAGGAATTCGGCTCGGCTTTGGCGCTGGTGCGCGACGCGCATCGCGCCGCCTCTTTCATCCGCGAGCGGCTTTCGACGGATACCTGGCGGCTGATCGAGCAATTGCGCATGGGCCTCGACCGCGACGACGCCTCCCTGACCGAGGCCGAAGCCTTCGAGCGCGCCAATGCCGCGCTGGAGACGATCGCCGCCATCGCCGGCCTCGCGCAGGAGAACATGATCCGCGGCGCCGGCTGGCATTTCGTGCAGATGGGCCGGCGGATCGAGCGCGCCATCAACACCTGCCGCTTCGCCCGTCATTTCGCCCATCCCGATGCGCCGGTCGAAGAGCTCGACATTCTGCTCGATCTCATCGATTCACCGATCACCTATCGCTCGCGCTACATGATGGGCGTCGCGCTCGGCCCGGTGCGCGACATGGCCGTGCTCGATCCGTTCAACCCGCGCTCGGTCGCCTTCCAGGTCGAAAGATTGAACGGCCATATCGCCGAACTGCCGGTGCTGGCCGAAGACGGCATGCTGGAGCCGCCGCGCCGGCTGATCGTCCAGTTGGCCGCCGATATTTCGACGACCGTCGCCGACAAGCTCGACGTCAATCGCATTCTCGCCTTCGAAAACGCGCTGCTCGCGCTCGCGGAGGCGATCGCGGCGCGTTATTTCCTGCAAGGCCCGCATGTCGCGCGGGCGGACACCGCGAGCGGCTTAGCGTGATCTACGACATCAGGCATGTCACGACCTACGAATATGGGTCGACCGTGACGTTCAATTATTGCGCGCTGCGCCTGCTGCCGCAGGATGGGCCGGGCCAGCGTGTGCTGGAGACGCGCCTGTCGGTCGATCCGGCGCCGAAGGAAATGCACGAGCGCTGCTGCTTCTTCGGCAATCGCGTTACTTCGATGATGATCGAGACGGCGCATCGCGAGCTCACCGTCGAGGCAAGCTCGGTCGTCGAAATCGACCGCGCGCCGGCGCCCGACCCCGCCTCGACCGGCGCCTGGGAATTCGTCCGCGAGGATGCGTTCGCCAGCCAGTCGCTCGATAATCGCTCGCCGGCGCAATATCTGCACCCGAGCCGTTATGTGCCGCGCTTCTCGCCCGCGACTGCCTATGCGCGGGAAAGCTTCACCGACGGGCGGCCGGTGCTCGAAGCCGCGATCGAGCTGATGCGCCGGATGCGCAAGGATTTCTCTTACGACCCGACCTCGACGGTGATCTCGACGCCGCTGTCGCAGGCTTTCGCGCAAAAGTCGGGCGTCTGCCAGGATTTCGCGCATATCATGATCGCGGGGCTGCGCGGCCTCGGCCTGCCCGCCGCTTATATCTCCGGCTATATCCGCACCATTCCGCTCGACGGCACGCCGAAGCTCGAAGGCTCGGATGCAATGCACGCCTGGGTCTCGCTCTGGTGCGGCGAACGCGTCGGCTGGATCGGGCTTGATCCGACGAACAGCACGCTCGTCAACAACGACCATGTCATGCTCGCCGAAGGGCGCGACTATGCCGACATTTCGCCGGTCGCCGGCATCGTCACCGGCGCAGGTGAGCAGGATATCGATGTGAAGGTCGATGTCGTGCCACGGCGGGGAGATGCGCCCGCTTAATCCGCCTCCGCCGCCAATGCGGATGGCGCGGGCTTCCCTTGGCCAGGAAGCGCACTAGATTGATGGGAAGAAAGATTGGGCAGGAGGCGCCGATGCAATCCCCGCAAGATGGGATGCTACTCCGCGCATTCGTCGGCGAGGCCGACCGCGCGGCAGGCCACGCTCTTTACCGCACCATTGTCGAACGGGCGCGCAACGCCGGCCTTGCCGGCGCGACGGTTCTGCGCGGCCCGATGAGCTTTGGCTTGAGCCGCCGGGTCAACGGCGATTTCGCGATCGATGCGCCACGCAATCCGCCCACGGTGGTCGAGATCGTCGATACGGCCGAACGCATTCACGCGTTTCTGCCGCAACTCGATCGGCTAATCGGCTCGGGGCTCGTGACGCTGGAGCGGGTCCGCATGATCCGCTGTGGCCGCCGCGCCCAGCCGCATCATCCCGCGTGACAGGAGAACCATCACAAGAGGGAGGACACGGACGTGGACATACCTCATGACGCCGTTCTATTGCGGATTTTCACCAGCGTCGACGACCGCTACGGCGCCGAGGCGGCGCTCTATCATGCGATCGTCGAGAAGGCGCGCGAGATGCATCTTGCCGGCGCGACGGTCCTGCAAGGACCGCTCGGCTATGGCCGGTCGGGCCGATTGCGCGGCGCGCATCTTCTGGCACCCGACGAACGTCCCATCGTGATCGAGATTTGCGACGCGGAAGAAAAGATCAATGCCTTCCTGCCGCTGCTCGACGAGATGATGGAAAGCGGACTGGTGACGCTCGAAAGGGCGCAAGTGCTGCAATATGGGCGCAAGCGCTCACCCTATCTCGAACGGCTGAAAGATAGCCTGCTGCATCATCTGCATCGGGAGCCTGCGCCACACCATGGTGAGATCACGCCGCCGAGGGCATGAGCGTAACGCCTAACGCGTGGCGATCAGCGCGAGATATTCCCAGACCATCGTGGCGCCCGCTAAGGCGGTGATTTCCGCATGGTCATAGGCCGGCGCGACTTCGACGACATCCATGCCGACAAAATCGATCCCATCGAGCCGGCGCAGAATGGCCTGCGCCTGCCAGGTCGCGAGGCCGCCGATTTCCGGCGTGCCGGTCCCCGGCGCGAAGGCGGGATCGAGTACGTCGATATCGAAACTCAAATAGGTCGGGCCTTCGCCCACCGTCGAACGGATCGCCGTGGCAAGATCGCTTGGCTGACTGAGATGCGTGTCTTCCGCGGTCAGAATCTTCACGCCTTTCGAAAGCGTCCAGTCGAAAACGTCCTTCTGGACCGGTGATCGGATGCCGATTTGAATCATCCGGCGCGGATCAACGAGGCCTTCTTCGATGGCGTGAAAGAAAACCGATCCATGCGCATAGGCTTGGCCGAAATTATCCCGCCAGGTATCGACATGCGCATCGAAATGCACGAGCCCGAGCGGACCTTTCTTTTTCGTCAGCGCGCGCAAGAGCGGCAATGTGATCGTATGTTCGCCGCCGAGCGCCACGAGATGGGCGAGCGGCGCCGCCTGCTCTTCGATCAGCGCAAGGCTCGCGGGAAGATTGCCGAGCAGAAGTTCGAAATTGCCAATGTCGGCGAGTTGAAGGCGCGTCAAAGGATCGACCCAGCGCTGCGGATGCGCACCATCGACGAGCATGCGGCTGGCGCGGCGGATCGCCTCGGGGCCGAAGCGCGCACCGGCGCGGTTGGTCGTGCCGATGTCGAGCGGAATGCCGGCGATGCAAAACGCCGTATCGCGCGCCGTGTCGCGGACGCCGAGGAAAGTCGGCGGCAGGGAAAATGTCGGGGGCTCTTTCACTTTGGTGATCCACCCAGGGTCGCGTCAAAGCGGAAAATGGCAACAGCGACGGCGCATGTCCACAAGCCCTCGCTATTGCCTTCGGTCGCGGCGGTGATCGACGTGCTGTCGAAGACATGGCCGCTCGCTTCATAAACTTTGCGTCGCTCGTTCCACGCGGCATTGGGATCGAAATCGATGCCCAATGTCGTCGCCAGCATGGTGGCGGCAAGGTCCTCGGCATAGTCGCGGCTTTCGGGCTCGGTCATGCCGAAGCCGTGGAGTTCCGAGACATAGCCATAGATCGCGGGATCGACCGGACGCGCGAGCCCGATGCTCGCATGGATGCGCCGCCGCGGCTCGTTGGTTTCGGCCCGCGCCAGAACGCAGAAGGTGATCTCGCCCGGACGCAAGGTTTCGATGCCCTCGGCGGCGGAGATGAGACGGCAGCCCGGCGGCACGATCGAAGAGACCGAGACGAGATTCTGCTGCTCGATATCGGCGTCCCGCAACGCGAATTCGAAGGCGGTGAGCTGGTCGCGATGGACCCCCACGCCGCGGGTGAGGAAAATGTGGGTCGGGACAGGAAACATGGACGGCCTCGAAGATCCGACGCGCACGATTATGGGACGCGCATGACGACAATATCAGGCCGTCGCCGCACGATGCAGACGGCACAACGGCCGAGCCTCGTGGTGCGATGCACGGCTTGAACAGATTTACCTTATCTCGCGCTTTGATCCGATCGATGGGGCGCCCGCGCCAAAAAGGGCCGCATTTGTGCGACACCACGCAGACTTGCCTGCGCCGCGGCGACCTTCTAACGCTGCACATCCTCCTGTTATTCCTGCCGAATGGTCCAGCTTTACCATCATCCTCTCGACCCGCAATCGCGCTTCATCCGCCTGGCTTTGGCGGAATATGGCGTTGAGCCTGAGCTGATCGAGGAGCGCATCTTCGAGCGCCGGCACGATTTTCTCGCCCTCGACCCGGCCGGCGAGGTCCCGGTGCTGATCACCGACCATGCGCTGACCGTCCCCGGCGCCAATGTCATTGTCGAATATCTCGACGATGTGCTGGGCGAGACCTTGGCCGAACAGCGGCTTTTGCCGCACGATCCGGAAGCGCGGGTCGAAGTGCGCCGGCTCGTCACTTGGTTCGCGCAGAAATTCTACGGCGAAGTGTCGAATTGGCTGGTGACCGAAAAGGTCTATAAGCGCTTCATGCCGGCCGAGGCCGGCGGCGGCGCACCGGATATGGACCTTGTGCGCGCGGCGCGGGCCAATATCCGCTATCATCTGCGCTATATCGGCTATCTGACGGCGCAGCGGAACTGGCTCGCCGGCGACAGCATGACCTATGCCGACCTGGCCGCTGCGGCGCATGTTTCGGTCGCGGACTTTCTGGGCGATGTGCCATGGGACGAGAACGAAGCGGCGAAGCTCTGGTACGCGCGGGTCAAGTCGCGCAAAAGCTTCCGCGCCCTGCTCGCCGACCGCGTGCCGGGCATCAGCCCGCCGGCGGTTTACGCGGACCTCGACTTCTGAGCGACCTGAAGACGGCCCTGACCGAAAAGGCGCATGGGCTCGGCTTTGACCTTTGCCGTATCACCGCGCCGGACGCCGTGCCAAAGACAGCGGCGCGCCTCAAGGCGTGGCTCGACGCCGGCTATGCCGGCGACATGGATTATATAGGCGAGACGCGGGCGCGCCGGGCGTCCCCACCGGCGCTTTGGCCCGAGGTCAAAAGCGTCGTGATGCTCGGCATGAACTATACGCCGGAGGGCAATCCGCTGGCGACGCTCGCGCAAAAGAACCGCGGCAATATCTCGGTCTATGCACGGCATCGCGACTATCACGATCTGATCAAAGGGCGGCTGAAACAGCTTGGCGGCTGGCTTGCCGCGCAAGCGCCGGGCAGCGAGTTGAAAGTCTTCGTCGATACGGCGCCGGTGATGGAAAAACCGCTGGCGCAAGCCGCCGGCCTCGGCTGGCAGGGCAAGCACACGAACCTCGTTTCGCGCGAAGCGGGGTCCTGGTTCTTTCTCGGTGCGCTGTTCACCGACCTCGCACTCGAACCCGACGAAGCCGAGACGGATCATTGCGGCCAATGCCGCGCCTGCCTCAACGCCTGCCCGACCAATGCCTTCCCGCAGCCCTACCTGCTCGACGCACGGCGCTGCATCTCCTATCTGACGATCGAGCATAAGGGGCATATCCCCTCTGAATTCCGCGAGGCGATCGGCAACCGTATCTATGGCTGCGATGACTGCCTTGCCGCCTGCCCCTGGAACAAGTTTGCGCAAGCGTCGCGCGACGCGAAACTGCAGGCCCGCGCCGACCTCGTGGCGCCGGCGCTTGCCGACCTGCTGGCGCTCGATGATACGGGCTTTCGCGCGCTCTTTTCCGGCAGTCCGGTGAAGCGCATCGGCGTCGCGCGCTTCCTGCGCAATGTGCTCATTGCCGCGGGCAATTCCGGCGACCGTTCGCTGCTCCCCCTGGTCGAGGCGCGGCTCGGCGATGCCTCGCCGCTGATTCGGGCCATGGCGATCTGGGCGCTCGGGCGCCTGGCGCCGGCGCGTCTTGCCACGCTCGCGCCGAAGCTGCGGCCCCAAGAGGGAGATTCCGCCGTTGAAGCCGAGTGGGACGCCGCCGCCGCGGCGTGCTAAGCAGATCATGTCATGAATCTTTTTTGCTTCGGGCTCGGCTATAGCGCCGAGCATTTCATCAAGGCCTATGGCGATCAGTTCGACACGATCGCCGGCACGGCACGCAGCCATTATGCCGTCGAACGGCTCGGCGATCCGCGCGTTAAGGGCTTCATGTTCGACGTCGAACGCGCCGATCCGGAGATCGCGACCGCGTTGGCGCAAGCCGACACGCTGCTCGTCTCGATCCCGCCGGATATTTCGGTCGATCCGGCGCTGGCGAAATTCGGCCGCGTGCTGTCGCAATTGCCGCAGCGGCTGAAGATCATCTATCTCTCGACCATCGGCGTCTATGGCGACCGGGAGGGTGAATGGGTCGATGAAGCGCGCGTGCCGGCGCCGAAACAGCCGCGCTCGATCGCGCGGCTGCGTGCCGAAAAAGCCTGGCAAGCGATCGCCAAAGACGACCGCAAGACAATCCAGATCCTGCGGCTCGCCGGCATTTATGGACCTGGCCGTAATGCGCTCGTGCAATTGAAGAACGGCACGGCGCAGCGCGTCATCAAAAAGGATCAAGTGTTCAATCGCGTGCATGTCTCGGACATTGCCAACGCCATCGCCGCGGCTCTGGTCTATGAGGGCGGCAACGACGTCTGGAACGTCGCCGACGACGAGCCGGCCCCGCCGCAAGACGTCGTTACTTATGCCGCGAAATTGATGGGCCGCGCCCCGCCGCCAGAGGAAGATTTTGCGACCGCCCCCTTGAGCCCCTTAGCGCGCAGCTTTTATGAGGAGAACAAGCGCGCGGCGAACGGCAAACTGAAGAGCGAGCTTGGCGTCGCGCTCGCCTATCCGACATATCGCGAGGGCCTGACCGCGCTCTGGGACGCCGGCGAAGGACGCTAGTTGCCACCATTGCGAGGCGCGCGAAGCGATCCGGACCATTCAATGTCCGGATGGTTTCGTGTTGATTCTCGCAATGACGAATGAAGGGACTGACGATGATCGAGCTCTATTATTGGACGACGCCAAACGGCCACAAGATCACGATCTTTCTCGAGGAAGCGCAGGTTCCTTACGAAATCCATCCGGTGAACATCGGCCGCGGCGAACAGTTCAAGCCGGAGTTTCTCGCCGTCGCGCCGAACAATCGCATCCCCTCGATCGTCGATCGCGCGCCGAAGGACGGCGGCGCACCGATCTCAGTGTTCGAATCCGGCGCCATCCTGCTTTATCTCGCCGAAAAGACCGGGAAGTTCATCTCTTCCGACATCCGCAAGCGCGTCGCGACGCTCGAATGGCTGTTCTGGCAGGTCGGTGGCCTCGGCCCGATGGCGGGGCAGAACAATCATTTCCGCAATTATGCGCCGGAGAAGATTCCTTACGCGATCAAGCGCTATATGGACGAGACCAACCGGCTCTACGGTGTGCTGAACAAGCGCCTCGCCGACCGTGAGTTTCTCGCCGACGATTATTCGATCGCCGATATGGCGAGCTACCCCTGGGTCGTGCCATATGAAGCGCAAGGCCAAAACATGGACGACTTCCCGCATCTGAAGCGCTGGTTCGAGGCCATCAAAGCGCGCCCCGCGACGATCGCGGCCTATGCCAGGGCCAAGGAGATCAATCCCGCGCCGCCGGCCCCGCCCGATGACGAAGCGCGCAAACATCTCTTCGGCCAGACCGCCAAGGTCGTCTAAAACATCAGCCCAAGAGGACCGGCGTCCAGCTCTGGCCGTTGCCGGCGCGCCACGGTGCGTGGCCGCCTTTTAAAAACCCCTGTCGCGCGGCGCCCGATTGGCGTAGGTTCGCGCGCAGGGGATGATGACGTGCGAAGCCTTGTTGCAAACAGATTGGCCTTGCCCGCCGGCGGTTTTCGCTTGAAACCGTCGGTGCGCAATCAATTTATCGCCGGCCTCGCGATCCTCGGGCTTTATCTGCAGCTCGCCGCCGCGGCGCTCTGCATGGCCGGTTTCACCTCGGGACCGGACCTGTCCGGCTTCCCGATCTGCCATTCATCGTCCGGCGATCAGGCGCCGGCCTCAAAGTCCGGCGGTGCACCGCAGCAGCAACAACATTCCTGCCCCTTCTGTGCGCTGCATTGTCATGCCGCGCTCGCCCTAGCGCCGACGCTCGCCTTCGTCGCGCTCCTGGCCGTCGCCGTATCGGCGCAAATGTTGCAGCCCGCGACCTTGCCGCGCCTGCATTTCGCAATTGCCGCGCAGCCGCGCGGTCCTCCCTGCTTCAGTTAGAGACGAAGCGGCGCGTCCGCTTCCCATTGTTCCGCCCGCTTGCCTTGTTCACGCGACCTCATCGTTGCGCGATCACCTTTGGCGAGCCGGCGATTCTCTCAAGCTGAGGTTTCTTCATGTCTCGACAATTCACCCGTGCGCTCATAGCCACGTCACTTGTGCTCGCCGCAGCACCCGTTTGCGCTCACACCATCGTCGGCAATCGCGTCTTCCCCGCGACGCTGACGATCGACGATCCCGGCGTCAATGACGAATTGGCGTTGCCGACATTCTCCTATCTGGCGGCCGCCAATCCCGACGGCACGCTGGGGCCGATCTCCTATTCGCTCGGATGGGAATATGCCAAGACGATCACGCCGGACATCGGTGTCTCGATCGGCTCGGAGGGGTTCACCTGGCAGCGCAATCCGAAGGCGCAGGGCTGGGCCAATATCGAAACCGAAGCCAAATTCGCTTTCTTCCAGGACCCCGCGCATGAGTTCATCATCTCGGCGGCCGTGAGCGCCGAGATCGGTCATACCGGAAGCCCGCAAAGCGCCTCGCTCCCGTCCGATCCGTTTTCGACCATCACGCCGAAGCTCTTCATCGGCAAAGGCTTCGGTGATGCCTCGATCGATTGGCTGCGGCCCTTCGCTGTGACCGGCGAAGTCGATTATTCGATCCCGACCGTCGCCATCAATGCCGACGGCAGCACCAATCCGGACGTGCTGACCTATGGCGCCACGCTCCAATACAGCCTGCTCTATGAGAATTCCTTCGTGCATCAGGTGCCGGACCTTTTCAAACGGCTGATCCCGGCCTTCGAAGCCGATTTCAGCACACCGGTCTCAAACCAAGGGCCGATCGTTCCAGGTCAATTCTCGCCCTTCGAGACGACGGGCGTCGTCGGCCCCTCGCTCTATTATATCGGCCAATATTTCGAGATCGGCGTGATGGCGCAGATCCCGATCAACCGGGCGAGCGGCAGTCATATCGGCGCGCTTGCCGTCCTCGACATTTTCCTTGATGACGTGGCACCCACAACGATCGGCAAGCCGCTGTTCAGCGCTCCCGTGTCGCCGCTCGCCAGATATTGAAGGGTATGATCATGCGACGCTCTTATTCATTCATCGGCGCGGTCTGCCTCGCCTCACTCCTGCCGGGCACGGCCTTCGCCCATGCCTTTCTTGATCGTGCGGTGCCAAGCGTCGGCACGACGGTCGGCACCTCGCCCGTCGAGTTGGAGCTGACCTTCACCGAAGACATCGTGCCGGCCTTTTCGGGCGTACGCGTCACCGGCCCGTCCGGCGCTGTCGCCATCGGAGCGCCGGTCTTCGGCCCGGCCAACTCGCTGCATGTACGGCTGCTCCATGCGCTGAAGCCCGGCGCTTACATGGTGAGCTGGCATGTCGTGTCGGTGGACACGCATCGCACGCAAGGCACTTACAAATTCACTGTCGCGCCCTGAGCGACGCGCCCCGCGCCGGCGCAATCCGGCGCGGGGCTTTGCGCCATAAGCTTTGTAAAACCGATGACGATTCTGCAAATCCTCGTTGCCGCACGCTGGGTTCATTTCGCCGCGCTTTTCGTGCTCTTCGGCTGTCCGCTCTCAGTTCTGCTGACATGCGGCGCCAAGGATGCGGCACGCATCTTTCCTGCGACCGATCGTCTGTTGCGCGCCGCTGCCGTCGTCGCCGCGATCTCCGGCCTCGCCTGGATCGCCACGCTCATTGCCAATATGACGGGCGGTTTCGCGGAAGCCGCCTCGCCCGACACGCTTGATGCCTTTTTCTTCGCGACGCAGTTCGGCCCGGTCGTCATCATCCGGCTGATCCTACTCGCAGCGGCGCTGCTCGCGATGATCTTGCCGCGGCAGCTCCGGTTCAAGGCGTGGCTTTTGATCGGCGCCCTATTGCTGCTCGATCAAGCCTGGCTTGGCCATGCTGCCAATGGCGGCGCCAATCCGGCCGGCGCGATGATGATCGCCTATGCGGTCCATGTTCTTGCCGGCGCCGCTTGGGTCGGCGGCTTTCCGGTCCTGCTGTTCGCGCTGCTCGCGCGCGAGCCGTGCGACAACGCCGCGGTCCTGTCGCGTTATTCGCTCTTGGCGACGGCGGCGGTCGTGTTGATCCTCCTGAGCGGCATCGCCAATGCCTTATTCCGCGTCCAGGGCCATATCGCCCGGTTTGCGGCGACGGAGTATGGCGAGATTCTCCTCGTCAAGCTGCTCCTTGTCGCGCTGATGCTTGCTCTGGCTTGCTACAACCGCTTCATCGCTCTGCCGCGGCTCGGCGCGGCCAAACGCCAGCCGATCGCATCGGGCCTTGCGGGAAGTATCGGCGCCGAGCTGGCGCTCGGCATCCTGGTGATTGGCGCCGCAGCGCTCCTCGGCATCACGCCGCCACCGAATTAGCCGCGAAGGTTTGTGTTGGGGCTTGCCTTTCAGGCGCGCCTCAGGCCAGACTCATGCCGCGAAGATGGAAAAATCCATGTCGGATTCAATCGTCATTGCGGTTCCGCATAACCTCGGCGTCGACGAGGCGCGCCGGCGCATTGCCGCCGAAATCGACCGCCTCAAACAAGAATACATCAATAAATTCGCTTATTCGGAAGTCACCTGGGCTGGTGACACGGCGAGTATCCGCGTCGTCGCGTTGGCGCAGGAAGCAAAGGCGCGCATCGACGTGTTCACCGACAGCGTGCGCATCGAGATCATTCTGCCGTGGTTGCTCGCCAGGCTCGCTGCGCCGCTGCAAGCAAAACTGACCGCCACGGCGAAAGAGACGTTGGCACTCGGCCACGCGCCGAAGAAATCCTGAACCTTATTTTTCGAGCACCGCGACAAACCCCGGAACATCGCCGCCGGCGCCGCGGCGCGTCACCGCATCCTCCAAAAGACGCAACGACAGGCCGCTCGCGTTCGCGACCTCGCGGAAGTAGCCGGATGCGTGCGCATAGCGCAGGTCATCGCCCAGTTGGAAACCGCGCGATGCGGTTTGCGCGGTGACGGCGAAAAGTCCCTTGGGCCGCAACACACGAGACGCGGCCGCAAAGAGCGGCCGCAGATCGCCGATATAGATGAGTACGTCCGCCGCCAGCAGAAGATCGGCGCTATCCGGCGTTTCGGCCTTCAGAAGCGGCGGTCTGCAATCAGGTCGCCGGGAGAAAAGAGACGCGGTGCGGCGGCGATGAACGCGTCCGTCATCTCGTTGCGATCTCTTTCGCCTATCTCTTCCATGTACGCGTTTTGCCTTGCTGCAACGCCGATGACCGGCTTGTGATAGAAGCCATTAACCTATTGTCTTAATTGAATATTTGGCAAGCCGCCCGAAAGCGTGCGCGGTCGCACCGACAAATGTTCATCTCGAGTTCAACTCTAGTCTCGGTTAATTGCGCCTACGATGGGCGCTGACATGAAATGTAGGCAGCGAACCTGTTTCGTGGCCATACAGCCGACAGATCGGGAACTGCTAGGATCATCTGAGAATTTTGTTTTCAGGACCGGCTTGAGTTTGGCTGGTCATGAAAGTCAGAGGAGAAAGCAATGTCGCCTTTCATGAAGAAGCTGGTGACGAGCGGTCTGGTGGCCGCGACCCTCAGCATTGGCGTTGTCTCGTCGTCGACGCCGGCCGCAGCCTTCCATGGCGGTTGGGGCGGCGGTGGTTGGCACGGCGGCGGTGGTTGGCACGGTGGCGGTTGGGGTGGCGGCTGGCGCGGCGGTGGCTGGCGCGGCGGCGGTTGGCGCGGCGGCGGTTGGGGTGGCGGCTGGGGCTGGGGCGCGGCCGGTCTGATCGGCGGCCTCGCGGTCGGCAGCGCACTCGCTTATCCGTATTACTACGGCTACGGCTACCCCTGCGGTTACTACTACAGCTACTATCACTGCCGGCCCTATTACGGGAATCCCTACTATTATCCTTACTAAAGTCCGCTTGGCCGGCGCCTGAATCGGCCAGTGTTATCAAGGGCAAGCCGCTTGGTAGCGGCTTGCCTACTCCCGCCGCGAAATTCCCCGCTTCTTTCGCAAGACTTCTTTTTTACTTCTGCGTCATGCAACCCGCCGATACGCGCGGGAGTTGGCGTGTGTGCGTTAGCGCACCGACCCCCTGGTCTCCCGCCTTATTGTTTAATTGCGGCGTAAGGATTGAGTGGAGGGGCAGACTATGCAGTCGTCTCGGCAAATCCTGGATGGTAGCGTTATGCGGTCGCTGGGCGTCGGCATCGGTCTTTCATGCCTTGCAGCAGCTTTGGTTTTTGGCTCGCCGATTTTCGGTTCGCCCATGCGCGGCGATCTCGGCTATCGCAGCCTTCCGGTCGAAAAGACAAGTTACGCCCCGCTGGCGCAGGGCTCCGCTGTTGCGCTGAGCCGTGACGGCGATGACGAATGTGTGCGTGCGACGAAAGTCGTGACGACCGCGCAAGGGCCTTACGGCGGCCTGTATGTGCCGCGTGGGATGGCCTGCGAATAGTCAATTGCCGCCGCGCTTTTCACGCGCGGCGCGCGTGCCTATCTTGAGGGCATGCAAGCCGATCTCCTGACGCTGAAACCCGCCGGGCTCTATTGTGCGGCGGGTGATTTTTTTATCGATCCCCTGCGGCCGGTGTCCCGCGCCCTCATCACCCATGCGCATGCCGATCATGCCCGCGCCGGGCACGCGCACGTGCTCGCGACGGCAGAAACGCTCGGCCTTATGGCGGTGCGCTACGGCGAAAATTTCGCCGGCACCGCGCAGCCAATCGCCTATGGCGAGACGCTCGATATCGGCGGTGTCAGCGTCAGCTTTCATCCAGCTGGTCATGTGCTCGGCTCGGCGCAAATCCGGCTCGCGCGCGGCGGCGCGCGCACGGTGATTTCCGGCGATTACAAGCGCGAGGCTGATCCCACCTGCGCCAGTTTCACGCCGCTCGCCTGCGACACGTTCATCAGCGAAGCGACTTTCGGCCTGCCAGTGTTCCGGCATGCCAAGACCGCCGCCGAAATCGACAAGCTTCTTGCCTCGCAACGGCTCTTTCCCGAGCGCACACATCTCGTCGGCGTCTATGCACTTGGCAAGGCGCAGCGCGTGATCGCGCTTCTGCGCGCAGCGGGCTACGACCGGCCGGTCTATATCCATGGCGCGCTGGAAAAGATCACGGCCTTTTACCAGGGCGCCGGCATTGCATTGGGCGATGTGCGCAAGGCGGCGGGCGCCGGTGCGCTGCCGGGCGAGATCGTACTCTGCCCGCCGACTGCCCTGAATGATCTCTGGAACCGCAAATTCGCCGAGCCGCTGATGGCCTTTGCCTCCGGCTGGATGCGGGTGCGCGCGCATGCGCGCCAGCGCGGCATCGAATTGCCGCTGGTCATCTCCGACCACGCCGATTGGGACGGACTTTGCGCGACGATTCACGAAACCGGCTGTGAAACCTTGCTTGTCACTCATGGCGAACCGGACGCTTTGGTCCATTGCTTCCGCCAGCGCGGTCTGCGCGCCGAGCCGCTGCATATACTCGGCTATGGTGACGAGGAGGCGGACACGCCGGCCGAGACAGACGCGTGAACCGTTTCGCTGCCCTCCTCGATCGCTTGGCCTACGAGCCGTCACGGCTCGGCAAATTGCGCCTGATGACGGATTATTTCCGGCAGGTCGGCGATCCCGACCGCGGCTTCGCCCTCGCGGCGCTGACGGGCGCCCTGAGCTTTCGTCTCGCCAAACCCGCTCTCATCCGCACGCTGATTTATGAGCGTGTCGATCCGGTGCTGTTCGATCTCTCCTATGATTTCGTCGGCGATCTGTCGGAGACCGTCGCTTTGCTCTGGCCCGGCACGCCCGACGAAAAGGGCGCGCCGCCGCCGGGCCTTGCGCAAGTGATCGAAACGCTGGAAAGCGCGAGCAAACTCGACCTGCCCGGCGTCTTGGCGCGGTTGCTCGACGCGCTTGACGAGACCGGCCGCTGGGCCCTGCTCAAACTCATCACCGGCGCTTTGCGCGTCGGCGTTTCGGCACGGCTCGCCAAACAGGCGGTGGCCGAACTCGGCGGTCATAACGCCAACGACATCGAAGATCTCTGGCATGGGCTGGCGCCGCCCTATCTCGACCTTTTCGCCTGGCTCGAGGGCCGCGAAGAACGGCCCAATCCCGAGGATCCGGCGCGCTTCTGTCCCGCGATGCTCGCCCATGCCGTCACCGAAAAGGACTTCGCGGCTTTGGCGCCGGGTGATTTCGCCGCCGAATGGAAATGGGACGGGATCCGCGTTCAGGCCGCCGTCGGCGAAGGACCGCAGGGAAAAATCATCCGGCTTTACTCGCGCACTGGCGAAGACATTTCGGTCGCCTTTCCGGACCTGATCGACCGGCTGGCGCAGGTGCCATTCAAATCCTTCTCGCTTGACGGCGAATTGTTGATCTTGCGTGACGGCCGCGTGCAGGCCTTCGGCGTGCTGCAGCAGCGGCTCAATCGCAGGCAGGTCACAAGTCCCCTGCTTGTCGATTTTCCGGCGCATATCCGCGCCTACGACCTCCTTGCCCTCGAGGGGGAGGACCTGCGCGCCCTGCCCTTCGCCGAACGGCGGCAAAAGCTCGAAGCCTTTGTCGCCGGCGCGGACATGGACCGCCTCGATCTGTCGCCGGAGGTCGCTTTCGCGAGCTGGGACGCGCTTGCCGCGGCGCGGCTCGACCCGGCAAGCGCCGGTGCCGGCGACGATGCGGCGGCGGTCGAAGGCGTCATGATCAAACGGCGGGATTCGATCTATGTCCCCGGCCGCCCCAAGGGTCTTTGGTACAAGTGGAAGCGCGACCCGTTTGCCGTCGATGCCGTGCTCATGTATGCACAACGCGGCCACGGCAAGCGCTCGTCATTCTATTCAGATTTCACCTTCGGCGTCTGGCGGGCGGGTCTCGGCGGCGATGAACTTGTGCCCGTCGGCAAGGCCTATTTCGGCTTCACCGACGAGGAACTGCGGCTCCTCGACCGCTATGTGCGCAATCACACGACCAATCGCTTCGGCCCGGTCCGTGAAGTTGCTTATGGGAAGGACGATGGGCTCGTACTTGAGATCGCCTTCGAGGGTCTCAATCGGTCCAGCCGGCATAAATCCGGTGTCGCCATGCGCTTTCCCCGTATCAGCCGCATCCGCTGGGACAAGCCGGCACGGGAGGCGGACCGCCTGGAGACGCTCGAACGCCTGATCGTCGCCTAAACGCGCAATTGTGGCGGTCGAAGTGTGTCACATGAAGACAGATGACAGGCGGATGGGACGAGAGTCTCTCTTCAGCAACGCTATCGTCATAAAGATAAACGGGCGCTACGCGCGCTTGACATAGCCGATGATTGCGGCGGCGTTTTGCACCGGGCTCAGTTTTCGACCTGTCTTTTGCCGGTCAATCAAGTGCTATGCGATTCAACGTTTTAAAGGCAAAGCGTCGGAAAGCGTTCAAAATCGGTATCAGTTCGGCCGCATATTCACGCTCATCCCCGATGCGCCGCCCTTACAAGAAGGCTTGGTTTTGCGGAGGTACAAAGCCTCGCCAGATTTCCTTTGAATCATTGGGTTACACCGGCGCCGCGCAATACGGTAACGAGGCGCGCGCTGGCTACACGGCATTGCCATGAAATTTTCGTGACACGATTTTCTTGCGAGGCGTTAGTTCTATGTTAGAGTTTCCTCGTGGCCGGGCGCACCGACTGCACCGATGCTCCGAGCGAACCTCGAGCGAGTTTCTTCCAGAGTGACTGTGGTTTTTCCGCGTAGTTTTTACGCCTTGAGATCGCGTCGGAGAGAGCCGTGAGAAATGTTTGCAAAGAGTGTTTGCGTGCCGCCGGAAGGGGCTTAGAGTAGCGCCCACCACAACTCATCACGTCGCGTACGGACTGCTTGGGCTTCGAAATCTCGGTTTCGAAGATGGGGGGTTTTTGGCTATGATATGGGCTGTTGTTGCTCGACAAAATTCTTACCGCAGATCTCGGGCGTATCGTTTTCGCACGGACGGTGACTTTACCCGTTACCGAGCAACGTTGATGCGTTGAACCACGCCGGCGACGCGCTAATTGCCTGGCCCTAAGTCCGCAAACGCCTCGCCAGCCTGTTAAATTTCCACCTTCCCGCAGAAAGCTTCTGCAGCGGTGCTTTGCGCCGACGAACCTCTATTTTCCGAGATGAAGGCCGATGCTAAACCCACGTCGCACTGAACCCACCGAAGACGCCTCGTCGCCACAAGCGAGCATGAAAGATTCATGGGCTGCGATCTGCCGCCGGCTGAAGGCGGAGCTTGGCGAGGCGACCTATAGCTCCTGGTTCCTGCGCCTCGAATTGGGGCAGCTTGCGGGCGACGTGGCCTATCTCTCTGTGCCGACGAAATTCCTGAAAATGTGGATTCAGACGCATTATGCCGCCCGGATTCTGGCGGCGATCGGCGGCGAATTCCCGGCGGTAAAGCACGTCGTCATCAATGTCCGCTCGTCGACCCGGGTGCCGGCCGTGGGCCATGCGCAGCCGCGACTCGATCATGAGGACATTCATCACGAAGCCGCGCATTTCGAGCCGTCGCCGTCGCGCGGCCATGGCGGCGAGCCCGCCCGCGCCCTGCCGAATATCAAGGACGCAAAGACCGTGGCGCGCGGCCATGGCGAGACGGAAACGCTTGGCGGCTCGCCACTCGACCGGAGGTTGAATTTCTCGACCTTCATCGTCGGCCGCTCGAACCAACTCGCCTATGCCTCGGCGCAGGACGTGGCCTCCGCCGCGCTGGGTGAGGCGGTGCGCTTCAACCCGCTCTATATCCACGCCTCCGTCGGCCTCGGCAAAACCCATCTGCTGCAGGCGATCGCCCATGCCGCCGCAGCGCAGCGGCGCCGGGTGATCTATCTCACGGCCGAGAAATTCATGCACAGCTTCGCCAGCGCTCTGGAGGCCTCGACCGCGATCTCCTTCAAGGAGAAATTGCGCGCGATCGACCTCTTGGTCATCGACGACGTGCAATTCCTGCGCGGCAAGTCGATCCAGCAGGAATTCTGCCACACGCTCAATGCGCTCATCGACGCGCGACGCCAGATCGTCATTGCCGCCGACCGGCCGCCGGGCGATCTCGAAGCGCTCGAGGAGCGGGTCCGCTCGCGCCTCGCCGGTGGCCTTTGCGTCGAAATGGGCGCGCTCGACGAGCCGCTGCGGCTCAAGATGCTCGAAGCGCGTGTCGCAGCGGCCAAGGTGCTGCATCCGCAATTCGAATTGTCGCCAGCCGTTCTTGCCTATGTCGCCAGCGTCATTCAGACCAACGGGCGCGATCTCGACGGCGCGGTCAATCGGCTCGTCGCCCACGCCTCGCTCAACCGCGCGCCGCTCAGCCTGGAAGCTGCGGAAAAGGCGATCCAGGATCTGATCCGCCCGCGCGAGCCGAAGAAGGTCAAGATCGAGGACATCCAAAAGCTCGTCGCGAGCCATTACAACGTGACCAAGGCCGATATTCTCTCGGCCCGGCGGACCGCCAATGTCGTACGGCCGCGCCAGATCGCGATGTTCCTGGCCAAGACGCTGACGCCGCGCTCGTTGCCGGAGATTGGCCGGCGCTTTGGCGGCCGCGATCACACCACGGTCCTGCATGCCGTGCGCAAGATCGAATCCCTTGTCGGCACTGACGGCCGCCTCTCGGAAGAGATCGAGCTGTTGAAGCGGATGCTGACCGAGAACTGATCCCCGCCCCGCCGCCGCTAAGCATGGGCAAAAGGCGGGGAAAGAGGTAAAGCCGGAGCATGGGTGCTACGGCGATTCGCATTCTCGGCATCGACCCCGGCCTGCGCAACATGGGCTGGGGGATCATCGACTACGCCGGGACGCGCCTTTCCTATGTGGCGAGCGGCTCGATCCACTCGGACAGCCGCGACGATCTCGGTCTGCGCCTGCGCTGCCTGCATGAAGGGCTGGCCCAGGTGATTGACCGGCACGCGCCGCAGGAAGCCGCTGTCGAAGAGACCTTCGTCAATCGCGACCCGCAATCGGCCTTGAAACTCGGCCAGGCGCGCGGCATCGCGTTCGTCGTCCCGGCGCTCGCCGGCCTGCCGGTCGCCGAATATGCCGCCAATCTCATCAAAAAGACGGTGACGGGCACGGGCCATGCCGAAAAGGCGCAGATCGCTTTGATGGTGAGAATGCTGCTGCCGAAATGCGCGGGCTTCGACCCGCAAGGGCTCACGGCCGATGCGGCGGATGCGCTCGCCATCGCCATCACACATGCGCATCATTACAAGATTGCGACGGTGCGCAGAGCATGATCGGCAAGTTGCGCGGCACGATCGACTCGATCGGCGAAGATTTTCTCATCCTCGACGTGAACGGCGTCGGCTATGTCATACATTGCTCGACGCGAACATTGCAGAGCATGCCGCAAGTAGGTGCCGCCGCGACGCTCGCCATCGAAACGCAGGTGCGCGAGGATTCGATCCGCCTCTATGGCTTTTTGAATGAGGGCGAGCGCGACTGGTTTCGTCTTTTGCAGACCGTGCAAGGCGTCGGCGCGAAAGTCGCCTTGGCACTGCTTGGTGTGTTGAGCGCCAACGAACTGAGCGCCGCCATCGCCCGGCAGGATAAGGCCGCGCTCGCCCGCACACCGGGTGTCGGCCCGCGCTTGGCGGCGCGTCTCGTCGCGGAATTGAAGGACAAGACGCCAGCCTCGGCAGGCATGCCGCTTCCCGGCGTTGCGGCGGCGCCAGCTGGTGCGGCCGAAGCGCCGGCCATCGAGGATGCGATCGCGGCGTTGATCAATCTCGATTACAGCCGCCAGCAGGCGACCAATGCCATTGCTCTTGCGCGCGCCGAACTCGGTGAGGATGCCGAGGCCGCGGCCCTGATCCGC
>Ga0153954_1000400_pt1 | contig 35344 bp, 41 predicted proteins | sample TSFL038MetaG_FD_102277 | JGI IMG/M metagenome (GOLD analysis project Ga0153954, IMG submission 102277) | Attine ant fungus gardens microbial communities from Florida, USA - TSFL038 MetaG | ecosystem: Host-associated > Fungi > Mycelium > Unclassified | place: USA: Florida, Wekiwa Springs State...
CGCGGGCCACACACGGATCAGGCCCGTGCTGATGACCGCAGCCGCCATGATCGTCGGGATGATTCCGATGGCCATCGGCGGACCTGGCGAGGAGCAGAATGCCGCGCTGGCGCGCGCGGTCATTGGCGGCCTGTTGTTTGCGACACCAACGACGCTTCTGATCGTGCCGTATCTGTTTGCCATGCTGCGCAAGGGAAATGACGGCAAGCCTCAGCACGGAGTTTTTGAAAGGCCAATCAAATGAACGAACGACCAGCGAACTTGCATGAGACGCCCGAGCAGGACCCCGCCACCGCGGTGATGCGCGCCGATGCGGCCGTGAGGCGCCGCAGCGAAATGTTCTCGCGCGGACTGCGCTTCGCGCTCGCCGCCGTTGCCCTATTGTTGCTTCCGGGCGGCCTCTGTGCGGGCGCCGTGCGCTACTACAACAGCAAACGGGATCTGGCGGCAGCCGCCGAACAGCAGCGTGACTTTGCGCCTGACGTCCGGGTCGCGGCCGTCCGCGAAAGCGACAAGATGATGACAGTCTCGTTGCCGGCCACCACAACCGCTTTCGAAGCCGCCAACATATTCGCCCGGACCAGCGGCTATATAGAGAAGCGCTATGTCGACATCGGCGACCAGGTGAAAGCCGGCACTCTGCTTGCAGAGATCACGGCACCCGAGCTCGATCACCAGATCGCCCAGGCACAGGCCACGCTCGCGCAAGACCAGGCGACGCTTCATCAGACCGAAGCAAGCCACGAACTCGCACGCGTGACCAATGCACGCGACTCCAATCTCGTCAAACAGGGCTGGCTGACATTGCAGCAGGGTGACAACGATCGCTTGACGCTCGCGGCGCAAGACTCCGCGGTCGACGTCGCCAAATCGAATATCGCGGCCCAACGGGCACAGATCAGGATTCTGAGCCAGGAGAAGGACTATCAGCGCGTGGTGGCACCTTTCGACGGCGTCGTGACACAGCGATATATCGACAATGGCAGCCTGGTCCAGTCAGGCTCGACCATGATGTTCACCATGATGCATAGCAATGTCATCCGCATACAGCTGTACGTACCGCAGGATGAAGCTTTCGGCGTAGAGCCCGGTGTGAAGGCGGCGGTGCATGTACCCGAAATTCCAAACCGCAGCTTTCCCGGCACGGTGACGCGCATTGCGCGTGCGCTGCAGCCGGGAAGCCGCACGCTGTTGACCGAAATCGACGTGCCCAACCCTGACGGCGCCCTCAGTCCCGGCATTTATTGCGTTGTCGACCTGCATATTCCCCGAAAAACGCCCTCCTTTGTGGTGCCGGCCGATGCCGTTGTGTTCAACGAGACCGGGCTGCACGTCGCGATCGTCAGCAACGGCAAGGTTCACCTGCGGAAGATCTCGATCGCGCGCGATTTCGGCAAGGAAGTCGAGGTTGAGCAGGGGATCAAAGCTGGCGATCAGGTTGTGCTCAACCCGATGGTCGATCTCACCGATGGTAGAAAAGTCGTACCGCAGCCCGAGCCAGCGAGTTCGTGATCATCTGGCGCCCCTCATGTCGGAGCAACTCTGAAATGCGTGTGCTTCTCTGCATAACGGCCGCGCTGCTGGTCGGCGGCGGCAGCTGTCAGGCGCAGGTGTCGCCCATGGGCACCACTGCGATGGCGCTTCCAACGACACCCGGCGCGATCGTATCGTCTCCACTGAGCGGCCCTGGTCCGTTTTCGAGTCTCTTTTCCGCTGCGACTGTTGCCGGAGCGCCGGCAACTACGCTGGCCTCGCCGCCGCTGGCACAGGATCCGACGATTCCTGGCACAAGCGTGAGCTGCTCTCCCTTGGCGGTAGAGCTCTCACCGTCCGTGCAGAGCGTGACATCCACGAGCACGGCCGTTCCTGCGAGCCCGACTGCGACGACGAGCCCGTTGGGCTCCATCACGATGCCAATGGCGCCCGCGACCATGGCGGGGACGATCGGCATGCCGTCTACAAGCCTGTCACCGACGCTTCCAGTGGCAATGCCCGTCACAATCATGGGCTCGGTCTCGGGCAGCACGACAGGGACGGTTACGTCAGCGTCTTCGCTCGGAAGCCCTACGCCCAGCGGCTCATGCACTACGGCGCCCGGAAGCGCGCTGACCAATGCGGCGGCTTCGCCTCTTTCCACTCCGGACATCCCGCCAAGCCCGCCGCCCGGAACGATTCAGTCACCGACCGCCGGACTTGATGGCGCCGACACGAGCATCAGTCCGGCCACGACAGCCATGCCGACACCGAATACGGCCGCATGCAACGAAAATATCTCCATGGATCTTGCCAATCCAACCATGATGGCTCCCGCCAACGCCAGTGGCGCCACGGCCACGCCCGGCGTCTCGCCGCCCTCGGGTTGCTGAGGAGCTTTCCTCTCGCCAAGGACATGGAGCCTAAGCTTACAGGGGCAGGAAATGCGCCGATGCGATCTGCACTAGTCCGAATCGGGGTCTGTGGAGGCGTTATCCAGCCAGGACCGCGTTTGTTCGCTGGTCCAGCCCGGGACGGCGAAGCGTACCCGGGCGTCGTTGCGGTGCGGCAGCTCCGCGCTTAGCCGGTGCGAGCGCCACGCCGCCCTGCCCGCGGCGCAATGGCCGATCAGCTGGCACAACGCCAAAGCGGCACGCACAATGCTTTCACCGAGACGCATTGCTGACGGACTGCTCGTCTTTTTCGAGCTTCAGCGCGCGCGCCAAATGATCTTCGATCTTCGGCAGGGTCACGCGAGCGAATTGCTTCAGGTCGACGTCGTAGCCGTTCTCGATCTCGTTGCGGAAAAGCGCCGCATTGCCCTTCTGATACTCCACCTGCCCCTCGATATAGTCGCGGTCCAATGCCTCGCCGTCTTCGGCATTCAGCGAGGCGACCATGGCGTGGTAGGCGCCATTGAGAAGTGTATTCGGCGGCGCCTTGATGTTCTTTTGCTGAAGGATCTTGTTCAGCGCATCGACAACGGGGATATGGGTGACCACCATCAAATGCGCATAATCGCGAATTTCCGCCGTGGTACCTTTCTTTTTCGGCGATCCCGCCCGAGTCAATCTGAAAGGGTGCCCCAAGATTGGCCTGAGCTACGAAGTTGTTGTCCACGGCAGCCAGTCCACCCGACGGCGACGTCGACGACGACGAAGCCTCGGCCGCGTTTGAGGTGAACTCGGTTCCCACCAGAAGCGACATAGCGAGAAGCGCCACGCCTGCGCTTGCAGCCGCCCTCTTCAGAAAAACATGACGGTCCGGCTCATCGGCTGACGCGTCGCTTTGGACAAACTCGGTCGACATTTGACACTCCATTCTCTCATGCGGGCGATCAATGCTGATCCGCGCATTCGGTTCGCTTTGTTTGGAAATTAGCGCGCGCGAAAGCGCTCATATTTCCGATTTGCCTGATCCGCGCTACCGCAAGTTCTTGTGATCACCCTGAGCGACAGCGGCCACTTCATCTATGGTGTCAGCGCCGCCAAAACCTGCGCGCGCGATCTCGACATCATGCTCCGGTGTGTCGAAGCTCGCGCCGATCCCGCCGATCACCTCGCCGTCCACGACGACCGGAAGACCCCCCTGCATCTCAATAAAATCATGTGCAGTGACGGCTGCGGTGCGGCCGTGATTGATCGCGTCCTCCAGTGCTTGGCTCGGCTTCTTGAAGAGAGCCGCGGTACGTGCCTTTCCCGGCGCAAGCTCCACGCTCGCAACAAAGGCGGCGTGGTCCATTCGCAATACCAGGATGGGCCATCCGCCATCGTCGACCACCGCGATGACGCCGGCCAGATGTTTGCGCTCCGCCTCGAGCTGCGCGGCCACAACCATTTTCTGCGCAGCCGCCAGGGTAAGCACCTTCTTTTCCGCCAATTGAGCGGAAGCCGGCCCTGACAACACAGCGACAATCAATACCAACGCAGGCCCGATCCATTGGCGAGCGCGCAATCCAACATTCATGTCACGGTCCCTACGTCATCATCTACACTTCCGATATGGGCGTCGTCTGGCCACGCCAAACCGGCCTCGAACGACAAATACGTGCGAACTGAGAATTGGTCGTGCATACAGACATCGACGGTGACGGCCTTGATAGATAATTCCTTTCGGTCCTACGAAGAAATTGAAAGGAAACCAGGATGCCGCCCTCTCAACGATTATTCGATACGGTGTGCAGCGCGCGAGCGCTTGATGCCGGTGCCGACAGCACCAGGCGGATGCTTCTGCTGACGCCATTGATCGCGAGCTTGTCGCTGGCGCTAAAAACCAAAGCGTCGCATGCCAGTACGATCGATCCATCGGAGACGGCGGTCACGCTTCCCGATGCGATCAAGTTTGTCCCATGGAGCGGAGGTCCGGCCGGCAGCGGCGAGATGGCCGCACTCTACGGCAACCTGGACAAGCCTGGTCCCTATCTTGTGCTGATGAAGTGGCATCCAGGTTATATGAGCGCTCCGCACACTTACCTGACCGATCGACTCTCCGTCGTCGTCTCCGGCACATGGTGGGTCAACAGCGGTGCCGATTTCGATCCGAAGAATACGATTCCCGTGCCGGCCGGAGGCTTCGTGCTGCGCCATGCGCATACGCCCCATTACGACGGCGTGCCGCGGAATGAGAAGGAACCGGCGGTGATCGCGTTGTTTGGAATTGGACCGGTAGGATTTAGCCTCGTCGATGCCACCAAACCACCGTGGCGTCAGGTCTGAGACAACTGCGCCGCTTTGGCCGGACCGCCAGCTTGCGGCATCCGGGATGATTGAGACGTCCGGCTTGCAGGCATCTGCCGGCTCATCTCTCGGCGAACCCTGCCAGTACCGGCTTGCGAAGCTTGGACTGCTGCTCCGCATCAGACCTCGAGGCTTGCTCCGCCCGGCGCTCGTAGCTCTCGGCAAGCGCCTTGAGCCGATCCGCGACCGCCTGGTCGGCCATGGTCCGGGCAACCCGAAACAAGGTCTGCGCCGTCTCCAGATATTGCTTGCTCACCATGATCAGCTCCGCGATCGATTTTACCGAACCAGCATCAGGCGTCGTGTCTGGGGGTGAATTTTCCCAGCACGCACCTGTAACCTTCCAGCTTCCACTCGTGATACGGGCCATTGGCGAGCCAGCCGGCTATTCCAATCTGGCCGTTCGTCTGGCACGCCGTCATGGTGATGCCTGATTGCTCGCTGTCGGTCACGACTTTCTCCAGGCACAGCTGGCCGTTGCACAGAATAGCGACAAGCGTAACGAGCATAGTGACCTCTGCTGAAGAAGGACGACCGACGTGCGCCGCAGCGCGGCCTGTTGCCTGTGAGAATAGCCGGCGACGCATGACATTCCATTCTGCCGCAGTTTCGATCGGATAGCTTCTTTCGGGTACGCGCATCATACCTAGGTATCGATTTTCACTGCCTTTCACACGCGATCTTGAAGCATGGCCAGATGGGGACCTGGCTCCGGCAGTCATACGTGTCTGAGGATTTTGGTTCGAGCCGTCGCATCGTTTGGAACACGCGGAGCAATCAACGAGCAACGCGCGGAGAACCGTCTCCCGATTTCTTCAAGGTACGTTTTCTATGAAGCCCAACCCAATCTCTTCTGTCGCGATAACCGTCGTGCTCGCAATGCTGCCGCAAGTAGCCAAAGCTGGTCCTTGCGCCAGCGACATAGCTGAGCTGGAGACCACGCTTCAGCAGCCCGGCGTCGAAGCGGTCGGCGTACCAGGCCAGGTGCCTATCGACGCCAAACCGAGCCACCGGTTAGCGTCAGGTGTTGCGGGACAGACGGACGAGCATCGGTGGCCGCAATTCTCGGCAACGATCGCGCGGGCCAAACGGCTTGACGTGTACGGCGATCGCCTCGGCTGCACCGGCGCTCTCAACGCGGCCAGAGGCATGTTTGTGCTGGTTGAAAGGGAGTGAAGCGCGACGCCAGCGCGAAATCGACGCGCAGAGGCCGAGCCACTTTCCGAGCGCCAACAGAAGAGTAAATCCAAATTTAATTGAAAATCCCGAAGTCAGGAGGGATTTGTTGATAGTCCGCCATGTGTCTCGCAATTGGGGGCCGTTCTTAGCGCTTTCGGCTGAGCGGCGCCCGGCCAGCGATCAACGAGGTTGCCGTCATGTTACACAAACCATCACTCGCGACTCCCACCACTCTTTCGGAAACGGCAGTCGACGAGATTTCGCAGGCATTGAAGCTCCTTCTCTCTGACGTCTTCGCCCTGTATCTCAAGACGAAGAACTTCCACTGGCACATGTCCGGTCCACATTTTCGCGACTATCATCTGATGCTCGATGAACAAGCCGATCAGATTTTTGCCATGACGGATCCGATCGCCGAACGAGCACGGAAATTGGGAGCCGCGACAATCCGATCCATTGGTCAGATTTCGCGCTGTCAGCGTGTCGTCGACAACGATGCCGACTACGTTAATCCGTCCGACATGATCGCCGAGCTCAGGAGCGACAATGCGGCGCTGACACACAGCATGCGCAATGTGCATTCACTTTGCGACGCGGCGGGAGACGTGGCCACGGCAAGCCTGTTGGAAAACTGGATCGATGAAACGGAGAAGCGAACGTGGTTCCTCCTCAAGTGCGGCCAGCAGGACTGAGGGTCCAACGAGCAAAGACGAGGAGACTCAAATGAATGAGAGAGGCGATCGGCCGCCGACCAGGCGCCTGACCAAGTCCAATAAGGATTCCTCCGGGACGAAAGCACCAGGCGCAAAATGGGCGCTTGCGGATGACCAGCTCGACGAGGCCCTCAGGCAGACCTTCCCCGCCAGTGATGCAGTATCTATTGTTCAGAGCACTCGCCGTGGCTAGTTCGAGGAGGTCGGGCCTGGCCGCTCGTCCGAGGGCGGCTGGATCGCTTGCGCCTCCGCGACGAGAACGCCGAGATCTACCGCTAGGTCATTCCGCTGGTCCGTTCACGCGTTGGGCACACCGGCGTGCGCGAAATCGCCGTGGGTCCAGTAAACGCCATAGGCGGAACGCGCCCGACAGTGGTCGCTATAGCGGCGCGGATCCGCGGCATCTATGTGAAGAGTACCGCACGTGCCCAAACCGGTGATGCTGCCGGCTTTTCACCTTGATCCAATGAGGCGAACGTCGTTCCGATATGGCCTATCGGAGCCCTTTTTCCAAATGGAAACGGCGGCTGCCGCAGAGTCGCGAATGTCGAACACGACTGCGTCGTTAAGGCGCCGCGTGAACCATAGGGCCGTAATAGGAGCCCCAATGGCCCCAGGGATCCCACTCGGAAGCGCCTTGCCCAATGTAATCGCTGCGGTGCGCATTGGCATGGACGGCAACACGGCCGCCTTTCAAGGTTCCGCCGGCTGCGAATGCGTTGGCGGAGAATGCGGAGCTACCGAGGGCAAACGCGATCGCAACAACAACGACGCTTCTGCTCAACACGAACTTGGTACTCATCATAAATTCCTCTTCGTCAGCCGGCCCACACCACGGTGGCTCACCCAAACGCACCAGGCGAACCATCCCATCGTTTGCACCGCCGGCGAAAAATGGGCGAGTTTCGAGTCATAGTGGTCGTCAGAAACAGCTGCGCCGCTTTCAGGCAGGTAAGTTCGGACAACCATTGCCCCAAGCTGTGGCGGCTTCACGATCGATCAATTCGGTGGGACTGTGCCGTTCTGCGGCTTGGGAGGATTTGCATCAAGCAGGCCGATAAGTGCGGAACGCCGAAAGACCTCCGCTTCGGGCATGAACGGTCTCGTGTGGCGCAACAAGCCGCGCGAAGATCATCTGTGGCGACGGCATCACACTCGAGTGTGATCAGCATGGTGCTCGTTTCTTCCTACATCAAGGGCGCAGGCGCTGGGCTTGCGTTCCGACCGGAACGCGACAGTGCGAAAGCAGGGCAACATTCGCAAAACGACAGGCTCGATGATGAAACTTGCAATTGGCGTTGGGATATTGGCAACGATCTTCTGCTTGCCAGTCGGAGCACAAACCATCAGCGTATTGATTCTCGATCAAGCTGGAGCCCAGACAGTCCTGAAAGCGGCGGAGGAGAGCGCGCAACGGCGGAATGCGCCCTCGGCGATCGCAGTCGTTGATCCCGCCGGAGATCTACTTGCTTTCCAGCGAATGGATCGTGTCCGCCCAGCAAGCGCGGATCTCGCCATCGAGAAGGCACGAACGGCAGCACGGTTACAACGCCCGACGGCAGAGATCGAGGACAACATTAATCACGGCAGAACGGCATTCGTCACCGCCGACATCATGGCACTGCGCGGCGGCGTGCCGATACGCGCAAACGGCGGAGTCCTGGGCGCGGTAGGTGTTGCCGGCTTGAGCAAGGAAACCGACACCGAGATCGCAAACGCCGCGGCGGCAGCCTCGAGCCCCCACTGAAGATACTCGCAACATGATCGACTGACTTCGTGCGAACCAGGCGAGCCTTCTCGTTGACCAAGGAGTCTTGCCCATGTTCCAGCTGTCCTGGCGCCGCCGCCAGTCCATCAACCGTTCCACTTAAAATCTTCTTTAAGCACGGGCAAACGGTGTGGTTGTCTCTTATCTACGCAACAGGGACGACACGACCTTCTTCACGACAAGAAGAACCACATTGAGCGGAACCGGCTCCTCCGAATTCGGAGGCTCGTCGACCGGTACCATTGGCTACAACTGAAGAGAAGGCCCTGCGTGTCTGCGAGGCGTTCTTGCGCGCCCTTCGATGGAAGTAGCGTGGCGCCTTATGGTGATGGCAGTGACAATCGAGGATGAAATAGCCGCCGAAGTGACGGCGATGGCGATGGGCTGGGTGCCGGTAGAGGGTGAGGACGGTACCAGAATCTGGGTTCGCTCAACGGACATCGGTGTAGATAACGCGCCGTACTGCGACACAGCACTCGAAGTGGTTCGCACCTATGCGCACTGAGAACGGGGTATCAGACCATAGCAGGCTGCATCGGAAGAGAGGGCCATTAAATTCGCGGTTAGTCCGGAGACTGCTGAGGCGCCGGGCGTCACGCCCGCGTCAGCCATCCAGTCGATCGTTTCGGTCGATCAGAACCATCTCCACATCTCGTTGGATTGGCTGGTGTTCGAGATCTACATGAGAAGCGCCATACAATATCTTCGAATGGAGTCGATCATGAGCCCCCGAGTTCTTCGCAATGCCTCTTTCTCTTCTGCCAACCGCACGCTCGTCGAAAAGCGCGCGCTCTCATTCCTAGGTCATACCACAATGGCCGCCCTTGTCCTCGCGGCGGCTGCATTTATCTCGACCGAGCCCGCGACTGCGGCAAGCAGCGGGCACGCGAACTACTGTCTGTCTTCAGACAGCCAAAGTGATTGCAGCTTCACGAGCCTCTCCCAATGCGAGGCGACGGCTTCCGGCGGGCTTGGCGTGTGCGACAAACAGACGGAATGGCCCGGGGAGCGCGGTCCAGAGGAGTTCTACCGCTCCCACGCCGCGTTACGCGTCTCGCCGATGTAAGGATAAGAGGGTTGTCGCCTGTGTCAGATTCATGCCCCCCTCCAAAGGACCTCCAAGGGGGGATGCTGCCGCTGCGACCAACCTCGCGGGCCATCGTGCGAAACGGAAAAGGTGGCTCGATACGACACACCACCAATGCTCGAACCGGCCGGCGCGAAAGACTGCGCCGGCGTGGTTCGGCCGATTGGTTCGGCTACCAGTGAAGAGTCTCGCCTTCCTCGCCAAAATTATTGCGGTAGCACTCGGCCTCCCGGCCGGAAGCTGACGCTTCGCACTGCGCCTTGCTGGTAAAACTGCAATCGTTGCCACCGTTGTCGTACGACATGCAGTAGTTGACTGCGGCGCGATGCGGCGCGGCCAACGCAGGCTCAGCCATTACGAGTAACGTCGCGGCCGAAACGGCAATCGCCGCGACAGCAACAGGCTTGTAGATCTTGCTCATTTGCGCTCCTGGACTTCGGCCCCCATTATTGAGATAGGCCGCCGACCCGCAACATCGATTATAATCGCTGTTAATCTTGGCGATGATTGTCCGATGCGAACTCCCGGCATAGCGAGGTCGCGAACTCTTCGAATTGGACGGACAACGGCGGCAAGCGTGATACCTTCAGCGCCCGCCATACGAATCGCCAGCGCCGTCGCGCCGAGCTCGATAGCAACGAGCGATCGCCGAAACTGAGATCATTATGGCGCCAACCAGCTGACGCAACTCGCTGGTCCCTGAGCCGAAAGCACGCTCAGTTTCCGGCTTCGCCCTCATGTGCCTCCAACGCGGTCTGGAGACATTGGATAAGGCTGTCTCCGCCGAATGGCTTGGTCAGGTAGCAAATTGCTCCAGCCGCCAGCGCCTGCGCACGGGTCTTCTCGTCGGGGAAGGCTGTGAAAAAAATGAACGGAACTCCGTATCCCCTTGCATGCAGGTGATCCTGCAACTGGACGCCGCTCATACCGGGCATCTGAACATCTGCCATTATGCACGCAAAGTCGTCGAGGCGGCTCGACTCCAGGAACTCCTCGGCAGACGCGAACGTATCAACAGCATATCCGAGCGACCTGACAAGGCTGTCGGTCGTAACACGTACGGATTCATCGTCGTCAATGATTGCGACATGTGGAAACTTTGACAAATCGATCTTTCCTTGATGCGGAGACCGAGGTCCCGAAGCGTCACCGTCGCCGTGACTTCAGATTGCACCATGGATCGAGATTGGAAAACGATACCTGAGTATAGAATTTAGCTTTTTGGATGCCGGATTCCGAGCAAGTCGGCCATTCCCACCAGCTCAATTATGGAGCGTGCTCGCATTTTTCGCATCATATTCACCCGATGGACCTTCACCGTAATCTCGGTGACCCCCAGCTTTGGCGCGATCTGCTTGTTGAGCAAACCATCGACGACGAGGGCTATCACCTCCCGCTCGCGTGATGTCAGGGAGTCGAACCGAACGCGGAGTTCAGCAACCACCTTCTCATCGTCACGCCGCTTTTGATCCCGTTCAAGCGCTCTGACAACGGCATCCAGCATTTCCTGGTCGCGAAACGGCTTGGTCAGGAAGTCGACAGCGCCGGCCTTCATGGCCTGGACGGACATCGGGATATCGCCATGCCCCGTCATAAAGATGATCGGGATGCGAATATCGGCCTTGAGCAATTCGGCTTGAAAATCGAGTCCGCTCACCCCTGGCAACCTAATATCGAGCACCAGGCAGCTCGCTGCATCAGGCATTTTGGCTTCCGCAAATTCGCGGGCCGAGCCAAAGAGTTCGACCCGGAGACCTACGGAGCGGAAGAGACTGCTGAGGGTCTCACGCATCCCCAGATCGTCGTCAATGACAAAAACGACCCGCTCTGCCGCAGTTGCGAGATCGCGTTGTGATTTGGAGCTACCGGTCACGCGGCCTCCTCTTGATATGATGGCAAGGTGAACTGAAATCTCGCACCTGGACCAGCGTTGTTGGCTGCTGACAACTTTCCACCGTGAGCCTCGATGATCGAACGGCAGATCGAAAGTCCCATACCCATTCCGCCGGATTTCGTCGTGAAAAAGGCATTAAACAGTTTGTCGGCATTGGCGCCGGATATCCCCACGCCGGAGTCGGTGACGTCGACCACCACCCGCCGTGCTTCGTCCTGATAGGACCGAATGACCAACTCATGCGGCCGGTCCACGATCGGTTGCATCGCATCAATACCGTTCATGATCAGGTTGATGATCACTTGTTGCAACTGAACCCGGTCGGCCACAACGATGGGCAGGGCTGGCGCCAGTTCCAACCGGCAATACACGCGGCGCGTGGTCATCTCGCGCTGCACCAACGCCATGACTTCGTCAATGATGCCGTTGATGTCGAGGGCCTCCTTTTGCGGTGCGGCGTTCCTCGCCAGCGATCGGACGCGACGGATCACTTCAGCCGCCCTGTTCCCCTCCTTGATGATCCATTCGGTAGCCCGGCGTGCTTCGTCCAGATTTGGAGTGGTCCCGTTGAGCCAACGCAAGCAGGCGCTCGCAGCGTTAACGACAGCCGCAAGCGGTTGATTGACTTCGTGCGAGATCGATGCCGTCATTTCGCCCAGCATCGTTACGCGCGTCACATGGGCTAGCTCCGTCTGCGCCTTGTGCAACTTTTCCTCGGCCTGCTTGGCCGCGGTAATGTCGACCACAGCCCCGACGAGCTCCGACTGGGATGCATCATTCCCGCCGGCGTGAGTGACAACATGGACAAATTTAACCGATCCGTCCGGCATCAAAAAACGATGCTCATAATCGAGGTCCTGTCCGTGCATCGTGCGCTCGTGTCCTTGTCTTACGAGCGCACGATCCTCCGGATGAACACGCTTCAGGAGCATTTCGAAAGTAATGGAATGCAACTGCTCGTATCCAAGAATCCTGAAAAACTCTTCGGACCCCACAAATTCGTCGGTAGACATATTACAGAGGAAGCTACCGGTTTGACTCACCCGCTGCGCTTCGACCAACTTGGACTCGCTTCGCCGCAATTCTTCCTCGGCCCGCTTGCGGTCCTCGATGTCGATGGATGATCCATACCATTTGACAATATCGCCTGCCCCGTCGCGCAGCGGTTCGCCTTCAAACCAGAACCAGCGATATTCACCATCGAAACGGCGAAGACGCGCTTCGAACCCGCCTCGCAGACCGGACTCCCGAATTGCATTCCACTTCTCCACCATGCCCTTTCTATCGTCACGGTGAAAAGCGCGTGGCCAGGCGGTATCGACCTGCTCCGATGAGATGCCCATGTAGTCAAGCGCCCGCTGGTTGAGGAAGTCCGGCAGCCCGTCCGGGCTCGCGCGCCAGACCAGCGAGGGAATTGTATCGGTGACCAGGCGCAGGCGATCTTCCGACTTCTTGATCTCGTCGAAGGCCTCTTGCAGCCTCTGGTTTGCGAACCGCAATTCTTCCTCGGCGCGCTTGCGGTCTTCGATGTCGGTGGACGAGCCGTACCATTTGGCAATGTTCCCCTGCTCGTCGCGCAGCGGCACGGCGCGAAACAGGAACCAGCGATATTCGCCATCGTGTCGCCGAAGCCGCGCCTCCAGCTCACCAGGCATGCCGGACGCCCGTATCGCGCTCCATTTCTGCAGCATGCCCTTCTTGTCTTCGGGATGAAAGGCGCGGGGCCAGCCGGTCTCGGCCTGGTCCAACTCGAGCCCGGTGTAGTCGAGGGCTTGTTGATTGAGGAAGTCGGGAATTCCCTCCGGGGTTGCGCGCCAAACCAGCGCCGGAATTGAATCGACGACCAGTCGAAGGCGGTCCTCCGACCTCTTGATCTCGTTGAACGCCTTTTTCAGTTTCTCGTTGGCGAGATACTGTTCGGTGACGTCGACATGCGTACCAACCAGCTGCTCCATCTCCCCGTCGCGGTCCAGGAACGGATGGCCGACAGAATGCACGTGTTTGATCGAACCGTCAGGGAGCGTTACGCGAAAGTCGACTTCAAGTTCTGCCTTCGCTCGAATGGCCTGTTGTGTCGCTTCGATAACCCGTTCCCTGTCCTCCCGGTGTATGCGATCGTGGAAGGGGTGGGGCGACACGCTCTCCTTTTCCGGCTCGAAACCGAACAGTTTGTACACTTCCGGAGACCGGTACACGAACTCCCGGCGGCGAACATCCCAGGCCCAGCTGCTGGTATGACTCAAGCGCTGGGCTTCGGCCAGATAGGCCTCGCTCCGTCGCAACTTCCGTTCCGTCTTTCTTGCATCGGTGACATCGACCACGGCGCCGACAAATTCGACATTCCCCGACGCATCTGTTTGACCACGAGCGACGACACGGACGTGCTTCACCGAACCGCCAGGCATTAGAAAGCGATGTTCGAGGTCATAATCCGCGCCTTGCCGGGATGCGTGGTCAATGGCTTTTTGCACGGCCGCGCGATCTTCAGGGTGAGTGCGCTCAATAACGAATTCCAGAGTCGGCTTCGTCGTTCGGTCAACTCCAAGGATTCGAAAGGTCTGGTCCGACCAGATGAGCTCCCCGCTGGCAACATTCCACCAGAAACTACCGGTGTTACTCAATAATTGCGCTTCATTTAAATACATTTCGCTGCGTAAAAGTGCGGCCTGACTTCGCCTTTGCGCCTCCATCGCGAGGTGCAGGTCGTCCCGCGAGCGCACAAGCTCCTGTGCAGCCTTCCTCTGCGCCGAAATCACTGACGCGACGATGAGCGATGTGAGGCAAAACAGCAGCAGACGTGGCGCCTCCGGGATACGTACCGGCAACAGCTCACTCTTCCAGACAAATGAATTTGTCGGAGGCACCAGGTAATAATGAAAGCTCAAGAGCGCCAGCGCGAGGGCAAGCAATGCCGGGCCCATGCCGCCGACCCACGCGGCGAAAATCACCGCGCAAAGCATCGACAAACCGATAGACTCCGCATGCAGCAGGTCTGTTATGACATCGGTCACGGTGATCGCGACGGCGACCGCTACGACCGCGGCTGCGTATCTCGCGGACGAATTTAGCCAACGTCGACCAATCTCAGATTCTATCATTCTGCTTTCTCGCCCCGCTCGACGTGATGAGACAGCATGCCACCAGGAAAGAGCGCCGCGACTGATTTTCAGAACTTTCGGAGATCGCCACGCAGCGTTCATCGGATTTTCCGGCGAGACAAGACTAATGCATTTCGGGAAGGAAGTCCGGCAACTCGGCGTTGCGCGACATAGGAATTAATTCCGGTTCCGTCGGATCATAGAACGCGTCTGCGCCAATCCAACCGAACCTTGAGCCAATACGGCTAAACCTCCGTTTAGTTGAAGCGCGGGTTGAGCGAACCTACCCTTACACCAAGCAGGCCGGCCGCGTTTCTTCCTCCCGCGCGCACCGCATGTCTGCCGAACGGATGGCTTCTCGTCGCCTCGGTTCCCCCGCCCTCACCGAGGTAGGCGGGAAGCTGTCCGCTCTTTCGCCACAGCGCGACGCGGCCCTCCGAGAGTCCTCGGATCCTCTCCACGAAATTCATTGAACCCTACTCCCGATCAGATCGCGCAGACGCCGCGCCATCCGATAAATGTCGTGGCCGGGTGCCCGGAGCCTGTTTTTCCGTGACGCGATCCGTGCGCTTCACGAGCCAGCACAGTTGCTCGCTACCCTGCTCGGCCTGGACGCGAAGGCAAATACTATGAACCTCGGTATAAGCTTCTCGACCCTTTTACGATATCGGACGTCTACCCGCATATCATTGAGGCGGGAGTCCCATCCTCTTAGTCTCACGACCAATCGAACCAGCCGATTGCCGACGACAGGCTGTCGATGATCCCGAACCGAAGCAGGCCGGGAAAACGAGAGGAGGCAAGAATGCGCAACAATTTCCAACATCATTCCCGTGATGGAGCCAGCAAGCGTTGCCCGATCTGTGAACGACAATTCGGCCTCGTGCGGCATTACTCGTGGCGAACGGCACTCTGTTCAAGGAGCTGCGTCGATCGGTTCAAGGCGCGCCGGGAGGCCGACCGCAAGTGGCTGTCGTGGCCTCGCGCGGCCCAGCAGACTTGTGTCATCCACCGCATTGCATGAGAGGCGCGACATGAAATTCGTATTGGTCAATGGCAGGACGCCCTGCGCTCGTCCGATCTGCGTGAAATGCGAGAAGCCGATTTCAGGGGGCTACCTGCGGGAATTCGGAACTCACCTCACCTATTGCAGTCACGATTGCTACGCAGATCACTGCGACAGCGCCATCCGACTTCTCGAACAGCCAGCCGGGCCCGGCCAGCGAAGCCGTACGGCGGAGAGGACATCGTAATGAGCACTCGCGTCACGAGCCGCGGCGGATCCGGCACGAATTCCTCAACCGCGCAGGCCCTGAGCATAAACAACCCGGCAGACGCACGAAACGAAGTCGCGCAGCTTCTGGCCGATATCGACGGCGTACCGGTCCTGATACGTTTTCTCGTCGGAGACGCCTCTCTAGAAATGCAATGCCATCTCGCCCCTGCAAATGCAGACCTTCATTCCCTGTTGTCGAGCACGGTCGATAAAATGGTCGACAGGATAGGCGGATCGCCGTTGAGACGTGATGATCTGTCAGAACCGGCGCTTGCGACAATCGAATCGACATCAAGCCGGGAAAACCTCGCCCGCCTGCGAGCGCAATCGAGTGATATCGTGCTGCGCGTTGGATCGTTGGAGCTCGATCTCCTGGATCGCACCGCAAAGCGCGGCGACCGCCGGATCAACCTGCGGCCGCGCGAATTTCAATTGCTCAGGTACATGATGGAACAAAGCGACACGTTGCTGACGCGCGCGGCGATCCTGAGGGAAGTCTGGAATTACAAAATCATACCGGAAACCAATCTCGTCGACGTCCACATGGGAAAGTTGCGTCGCAAGGTCGACGGGCCAAATGAGCCCCCTCTCATTCGCAACGTCCGGGGCGCCGGTTTTATCCTTAGTGCAACTGCGCTTTCCCACTATCCAACGAGGCGTGACGGAAGGACGCAAGCCCGGCCGCCAGAGCACCGCCCGCAGTGGGTAGGAAGCGCATTGCAATACTGAGCAGTCGCAGCGGCGCGAAGAACCCAAACAAAAGCCATGGCACTCGCAGGGCGAGACATGACGCATGCAAATCAGGAGACCTCATGATCACCTCTTTCCATCAATTCAACGTTCTTGCCGCCTCGCGCGGCGAAGGACTTCATCCGAAGCTCCGGGTGCGGCTCGAGCGCGCAGCCATCTCGCCATTTTCGGATGTCTCGCTGCGTCATGACGGCCTGATCCAGGCTGGACCAGGTCCGGATTCGGAAATCGTGTCGTCACGGGCCAACGTAGTTCCCCTCTCGCAATAGCTTTTTTCTTGCCGCGACATCCGTCTCGTCGTCAGTTGCGCGGCTCGGGGCGCATCAATCACTTTTGTCGTCGTACGCTGGCTAAACGGAATTTTAATTGTGACGACTTGGTCGTCGCCTATCTGAGAACTGTTACGCAAAGGAGCTCGACCATGGCTGTCATCGCATCAGAGAAAGCTTGCAGGATCGACGACGACGCGTGGATCAGCTGTTCCCACTGGGGCCTGTTTCCGGCGCCGACAGAGGACGCCCGGTGAAGCATGAGCAGAGTCGGCTCCCTACTTTCGAATGCGCTCACGTGGAGCTCGTCCCGCCCCAAATACCTTCCTGACAACTTCACATTGGCATTGATCGGGACGCTCGCCCTGGCGAGCTTTCTGCCGTGCCGAGGCGAGGCGGCGGTAACCGTCGATCACTTGACGGATGTTGCCATTGCAATGCTGTTCTTCCTGCATGGCGCCAAGCTGTCACGCGGCGCAGTGATCACCGCGGCAAGCCACTGGCGGCTGCGTGCGCTGGTTCTGCTGACCACGTTTGTGTTGTTTCCGCTGTTCGGCCTGGCGTTCGAGCCGCTCCTATCGCCATTGGTGACGCCCACGCTTTACGCCGGCATCCTGTTTCTCTGCACGCTGCCATCGACCGTCCAATCCTCGATCGCCTTCACCGCCATCGCAAAGGGCAACGTCCCTGCGGCGATCTGCAGCGCCACGGCCTCCAGTATTATCGGCATCTTCGTCACGCCATTGGCCGCGAGCTTCGTGCTTTCGAGCCATGCCGGATCGGCTTCGGCCTTGCGCACAATCGGGGAAATCGTGCTGCAGCTCTTCGTGCCCTTTGCCTGCGGACAGCTCATGCAGCCGCTCATTGGCGGATGGATCGAGCGCCACGAGAGCATCGTCGCTGCGGTTGATCAGGGCTCGATCCTGCTGATCGTCTATTCGGCCTTCAGCGCGGCAATCGACGCAGGCCTCTGGCATCAGGTTCCTCCGTCGGCGCTGGCCGGGCTGCTCGTCGCCGACGGCGTCCTGCTCGCCGCTGCGCTGATTACCACGGGGCTTGTCAGCAAATGGCTGGGCTTCGCGCGGGCCGACCGGGTGACCATCGTCTTCTGCGGCTCGAAAAAGAGTCTGTCTCAGGGCGTCACCATGGCCAAGGTGATCTTTGCGTCGCACGCCGTGGGCGCAGCCATTCTCCCTCTCATGCTGTTCCATCAGATTCAGCTGATGGTCTGCGCGGCCCTGGCCCAGCGGTGGAGCCGTCCTACGGAGCCTATTCCTTCCCTCGCTTCAACAGGTGCAAGATCCGTCCTGCCGCACTGACGAAGGTTCTTTCCGGACCATCTCGGACTTCAGACCATTGGTGCGTGAAAGAGTCATCCATCGCGGGGGCAAGTGAAATGAAGCGAATGTCGATCGCAATCGTTGTTCCGCGGAATGCGCAGTCGCTGGACATCGCCGGGCCCCTCGACGCTTTCCTGGAGGCGAACCGGCTGGCTCCGGACAGGTGCAATTACGCCGTGCGGCTGTTGTCCACTGAGCCGGACAGACTCGTGAAAGCAGGCAACATGTCCTTACTGGCCGACGGCTCAATTCTTGAGGACGAAGACGACATCGATACCCTGCTGGTCGCCGGCACGCCCGACTACGCTCAAGCTTACTCCGCGACCGCAGTGCACGCCTGGCTGCGACACCAAGCGCCTCGAACGCGGCGTTACGGGTCGGTCTGCACCGGCGCGTTTTTTCTCGGCGCAGCCGGACTGTTCGGTGGTGTGAACGTGACGACGCATTGGCAGCATGCCGCAGAATTGGCCGCAAAATTTCCCGAAGCAAACGTCGTACCGGATCAGATCTTTGTGCAGGATGGCGCTGTTTGGACCTCCGCAGGCGTGACCGCCGGAATCGATCTGACGCTCAAGCTGATCGAGGATGATCACGGACATGACGTGGCGCTATCGGTCGCGCGTCGCCTCGTTGTCTTTCTCAAGCGGCCGGGTGGCCAGTCGCAATTCAGCGCGCATCTCGCGGCCCAGGTCGCGACGGAGAGCCGGATACAGGCAGTACAGCACTGGATCCTCGATCACCTGCCGCTCGAATTGAGTGTAGCAAGGCTCGCCTCGCGGGCTGCCATGAGCCTGCGCAATTTCACGCGCGTGTTTCAAAAAGAGGCGGGGATGACGCCCGCGGATTTCGTCGAGATGGCACGTGTCGATGCGGCGCGACGTTTGCTTGAAGATACCGATAAACCGTTGCAGCGAGTGGCATCGAGTTGCGGATTTGCAAACCCGGACACGATGCGTCGCGCCTTTCTGCGGCGGATTGGCACCGGCCCCAGTGATTACCGACAGCGCTTTCGCGGCTGAGTCGCGAGATGGCACGGTTAGATAAAGCCAAATGCGATGGTGGCCGGGATCGACGGATATTTGGCCAGAACTGGCGGACCTCTCTCGTTGTGATCGTGCTGAAGGATTTCTAGTTTTGGGTTGAGCAGACACGGAAGCCCGAGGAAACTATGTACCAGCTCCATTATTTTCCAAGCAATGCCAACGCCGCACCGCACATGGTGCTGGAAGAACTCGGCCAGCGATACGACCTTGTGCTCGTGGATCGTCAGAACAACGCGCAGAAGTCGAATGATTATCTGAAGATCAATCCCAACGGTCGGATCCCCACGCTGATCGATGGCGAGCTGGTGATGTTCGAGGCCGCCGCGATCATTCTGCATCTGGTTGATAAGCACCCGGACGCCGGACTGGCCCCCAAGGTCGGCACGCCCGAGCGCGCCAAGTTCTACCAGTGGCTGACATTTCTGACAAATTCCCTGCAGGAAGAACTGATGATCTGGCAATATCCGGATCGTCTGACCGGCGGCGACGCGACCGCGACGCCGATCGTCAAGCGCGGCGCCGAGAAGCGCGCAGGCGCCTATCTCGATGTCATCGAACGGCACCTGAAAACAAACGGGCCGCTCTTCCTCGGCAAAACACTGAGCCCTGCCGATTTCTATCTGGTCATGCTCGCGCGTTGGGCGCGACCGATGGCCAATCCGCCTCGTTCTCGGCCAGCCATCGCGATGTTGTTGGACAAGGTGAGCGCCCTCCCTGCCGTTCGCCGTGCCTACGAGCGCGAGGGCGTGACGGAACAGATCTGCTGAACTCTCCATCCAGACGAACAACGTTGGTATTTCAAAAGGAGAAGGTTGCCATGGACACGCAGCTCGTAAGCCGGAACATGCCGCAGCGAATGGACTTGCCTTTCGTCGGCCTCGCCACGTTTGCAGGCCAGCCTGCCTGCACGGACTGGGACAAACTGGACGGCGCCGACGTCGCCGTGCTCGGTGTGCCGATCGATACCGCATCAAGCTATCGCGTCGGAACACGTTTCGGGCCACGTGCCATCCGCGAAATGTCGATGTTCCATGGCTTTGGTCCGGAAGGCGTTTTCGATTTCGAGGATGAGGTGACCTATCTCAGCGCCGAGGAGGTCAAAATTGTTGACGCCGGCGACAGTGACGTCATCTACGCCGATACCAAACGCAGCCTGGTGAACGCGGAGATCGCCGTGCGCGCGTTGCTCGATGCCAAGACCATGCCCTACATCCTCGGCGGCGACCATGCCATCACCATGGCGACGGTCGCAGCCTACGCGAACGAGAAGCCGATCCACATCGTCCACCTCGATGCCCATTTTGACTTCATCGATGGGCGCAACGGTATCACCTGGGGCCATGGCAGCCCGATGCGGCGCGCGTCCGAGATGGCCCACGTGAAGGGCATTACGACGCTCGGTCCTCACAACATGGCCGCCGTCAGCAAGAAGGACTACGAGGCGGCGAAAGCTTACGGGACGCATGTGGTGCCGTTACGGAAGTTTCGCGCGATCGGCGCCAAGGCCGCGCTCGCCCACATCGCGGATGGCGAACGCGTCTACGTATCGATCGACATCGACAGCTTCGATCCGTCGATCGCGCCGGGTACTGCAACAATCAGCCATGGCGGCTTCAGCTACTACGAAGCCAAGGATTTGTTGCGTGAAGTAGCGAGGCGCCTTGACGTGGTCGGTGTCGACTTCGTCGAGGTCTCTCCTCCCTACGACCCGTCCGGGATCACATCGCTGCTGGCCGCCAGAACCAGCCTCGATTTCATCGGGTCGATTTTCCACGAGCGCGCGAAACGTCGACTTCGTCCGTAATCCGATCGGCAGTTCAAGCCTGCTTCGCCTGGCGCGCCTTTGCGGGGCGCCAGCACAGCGCAGTGCGTCTTTTAAATAAGCAAACCAGGAGCTTCCCATGACTGACAAGACCAAACCACCGTTTCTGACCCACGCCTCCGGCGCGCCTGTCACCGACAACGTCAACATCATGACCGCCGGACCTCGCGGTCCGGCGTTGCTGCAGGATATCTGGCTGATCGAGAAGCTGGCGCACTTTCACCGGGAGGTCATCCCGGAGCGACGCATGCACGCCAAGGGCGCGGGTGCGCACGGCACATTCACTGTCACCCACGACATTACGCGCTATACCAAGGCAAAGATATTCTCGAAGATCGGCAAGCAGACGCCGATGTTCGCGCGATTTTCGACGGTCGCCGGCGAGCGCGGCGCTGCCGACGCGGAGCGCGATATCCGTGGCTTCGCGCTCAAATTCTACACCGACGAAGGCAATTGGGACGTGGTGGGGAACAACACCCCGGTCTTCTTCTTCCGCGACCCCCTTCGCTTCATCGACCTGAACCACGCGATCAAGCGGCACCCGCGCACGGGAGTACGGGACCCGAACATGAACTGGGATTTCTGGACGCTGCTGCCCGAGGCGCTGCACCAGGTCACCGTTGTCATGAGCGATCGCGGCATCCCGAAGAGCTTCCGTCACCAGCACGGCTTCGGCAGCCACACCTACAGCCTTATCAACGCGAGCAATGAGCGCATCTGGGTGAAATTCCATTTCCGGACCCAGCAAGGCATCCAGAATTTGACCGATGCCGAGGCCGAGGCACTCGTCGGCAAGGACCGGGAGAGCCATCAGCGCGACCTCTTCAACAGCATCGAACGCTGCGATTTCCCGCGCTGGACGCTATTCATCCAGGTTATGACGGACGCGCAGGCGAAGGCCTTCCCGTTCAACCCGTTTGATCTGACCAAGGTCTGGCCGAAGGCGGATTATCCGCTGATCGAGGTCGGCTATTTCGAGCTCAACCGGAATCCGGAGAACTTCTTTGCCGAGGTCGAGCAGGCCGCGTTCACGCCGGCGAATGTAGTGCCCGGCATCGGCTATTCGCCCGACAAGATGCTCCAGGCTCGTCTGTTTTCCTACGGCGACGCGCAGCGCTATCGTCTCGGCGTCAACCACCACCAGATCCCGGTCAACGCGCCGAAATGTCCATTCCACAGCTATCACCGGGACGGAGCGATGCGCACCGACGGCAATCTTGGCGCCACGCCGACCTACTGGCCAAACAGCCTGGGCGAGTGGACGGATCAGCCGCAGCTCAACGAGCCGCCGCTGGAGATCATTGGCGCCGCCGCGCATTGGGATCATCGCGTTGACGACGATCATTGGCAACAACCGGGCGACCTGTTCCGGAAGATGACGTCCGCACAGAAGCAGACGCTGTTCGAGAACACGGCGCGTCAGGTTGGGCAGGCCGACGAGCATATCCAGGAGCGGCATGTCGCCAACTGCGCCAAGGCGGATCCGGCCTATGGCAAGGGTGTCGCTGACGCCCTGGCCAAGTTTGCGACGGGCAAGCTCTAGAGTCGCGGGCCGGCAGAAAGCGCCCGCTTGAACCGGAGGCTCGCGCCAAGTCGGCGCGGCCTCAATCCAGTTCGAGACCGGTTTGCTCCTGATCATTCGACCCAGACGACAAGCACGAGTGGCCTCGCAGACCAATCGAGATTATCGAACATTATGACTACAACAATCTGTTAGATTAATGTATCGCGCAGCCCGACATTCGGAGTGAACCAGAGGAAATCACTCCCATGACAATCGCTTCAGAAAATTTCAGCTCGTTACCCGTCGCGGAACGGACGACGCTCCCGCTCGGCCGTCACTTGCGTTTGGCTCTCGACTACCTGCCGGGCCTGGCGCTCGCCGGAGCGATCGCTGCCGTCGCTTTCTTCGTTCGAGACATCCACGGTATGGCCGTCTTTAGCCCGATGATCCTGGCCATCGTGATCGGAATAGCGTTCCACAATATTGTCGGAACACCATCGCTGGCACGGCCTGGTATCGCGTTCAGCCTGAAGCGGCTGCTCCGCGTGGCCATTGTTCTTTTGGGCTTCCAGCTCACCGTTGGCCAGATCGTTTCCGTGGGTCCGCGGGGATTGTTGATCGTTGCGATCGGCTTGGCGGCCACGTTCGGATTCACTATCTGGACCGGCCGGGCACTAGGGATTGACCGCAAGCTCGCCGAACTGATCGCGGCAGGCACATCGATCTGCGGCGCCTCTGCGATCATCGCGACAAACACGGTCACCGAAGCTAACGACGAGGATGTCGCTTATGCCATCGCTTGCGTAACGATCTTCGGCTCAATCGCGATGTTCGTTTACCCTCTCCTTCCCGGCCCCTTACATCTTGACCCCCGGGCCTACGGCCTCTGGAGCGGAGCCTCGATCCACGAGATCGCCCAGGTTGTGGCGGCCTCCTTCCAGAACGGTCAGCGCGCCGGCGAAATTGGCACGATGGTCAAGCTGGCTCGCGTCATGCTGCTTGCGCCTGTGGTGTTCGCCCTCAGCGCGAAAGCCCGGCTCTCGGCGATCGGCGCTGCTGGAAAAACCGTGAAGCCGCCAATGCCGTGGTTCGTCATCGGTTTCATCGCCGTCGTCGGAGTGAACAGCCTCGTCGCAATCCCCGCCGACGCCAGAAGGGCCATCACTGCACTGACGACTTTCCTGCTCACGGTCGCCCTCGCGGCCATGGGCCTTGAGACCGATATCTCGAAGCTCTACGCGAAAGGGATCCGTCCGGCTATACTGGGCGCGCTGGCCTTCCTGTTCATCGCGACCTTCAGCTTCACACTCATCAAGCTCATAGGTTGATCGGATCATGACGCTCGAACAGCTCCGGATCTTTGTAGCGGTCGCCGACAAGCAGCATGTCACGCAAGCCGCCCGCGAGCTGAACCTGACTCAATCGGCGACAAGCTCGGCGATTGCAGCGCTTGAAGAGCGTTACGGCATCAAGCTGTTTGATCGTGTTGGCCGCGGCATCGTGCTCACGCACACTGGACGAACTTTCCTGGCCGAAGCACGCGCGGTATTGGCACGTGCCCGAGGGGCCGAGCAGGTGCTTCGCGATATCGCCGGCCTCGCGGTCGGCAAGCTGGTCATCGCGGCGAGCCAGACGATTGCAAACTACTGGCTGCCCTCGCGGTTGCAGGCGTTTCAATCGGCTCATTCCGGCATCGATGTCTGCGTCAGAATTGCGAACACCGAACGTGTCGCGGCCGACGTGCGCGAAGGCATCGCCGACATCGGCTTCATCGAGGGAGAGGTCGACGATGGCGCTCTGTCGGCTCGCCGGATTGATGGTGATTTTTTGGTGGTAGTGGTCGGGCCGCGCCACGCCTACGCGAAGGGAAAGTTGCCATCGGATTGGCTGACACAAACGCCCTGGATACTCCGCGAACCGGGCTCCGGCACCCGCGCCATGTTCGAACTTGCGCTGAGGAAACGGGGACGTCGGCTGTCCGAACTGAGGGTGCAGCTCGAACTTGCCTCGAACGAGGCCATTCGTACTGCCGTCGAGTCCGGGGTTTGCGCGACTGCGATCTCCAATCTTGTCGTGGAAAAGTCGATAGCGGCAAGGACCTTGGTTCAGCTCGAAGGCGAACTCGCCAGGCGATCTTTTTATGTCCTGCGGAACAAGGAACGTCACGTCAGCAAGGCCGAAGCGGCAGTACTGGCCAGCATCACGGCCGCGAAATGAACCACGCGTTCACGCACGAATTCAACAATCGACCAAATCGATCAGAACCAGTGGAATAACCGTTTGGACACCTGACAGGCGCTGGCCCCAGGGTTCGCGTCGACAATTCGAAAGGAGCGCTTCGATGACCCCCGGCAAGCTTGCGCCTTCCTGCGACTCGACACCAGCCCACAACCCAAGCCATTCGCCCGCAAGAGCGGTGCTGGCTCGCGCCCTGTCCAGGCGATCGGCCCTCCGGCAAATCGCCCTTGCGGGCGCTTCGCTGCTCGCGGCGCCGGCGCTGGTACCAGCGTTGGCGGACGAGCTCGTGACGTTGCCCCTTCCAAGTGATCCGCGCCAGCGACCGGTGACGCACGACTTCCCGCAAAAAGGCAACATGATCCTGCAACGGACCAGGCCGCCGCTTCTCGAGACGCCCATGGAGGTATTCGATCGCGGCGTGTTCACGCCCAACGATCAGTTCTATGTGCGCTGGCACTGGGCTGTGATCCCCAACTCGGTCGATGTGAACTCTTTCAGGCTTTCCGTGCGTGGCCACGTCAACGCGCCTATCAAGCTGTCGATCGATGACCTGCTCAAAATGCCTCGCGTAGAGCTTGCGGCGGTCAACCAATGTTCGGGTAATTCGCGCGGCTTCTACCTGCCGCGTGTTGCAGGAGCACAGTGGGCCCATGGCGCGATGGGCAATGCCAGGTGGACCGGCGTCCGCCTCAAGGACGTGCTCGATCGCGCGGGCGTCAAGGCCGGCGCAGTTCAGGTTCGATTTGACGGATTGGACGAACCGGTCGTGCCGGAGGCCCCCGACTTCAAGAAATCGATCGACATCGATCATGCCCGCGACGGTGAAGTGATGATCGCGTTCGCCATGAACGGCGAGCAGCTGCCGCTTCTCAACGGCTTCCCACTGCGGCTCATCGTACCAGGATGGTACTCGACCTACTGGGTCAAGATGTTGAGCGACATCGAGGTGCTCGACAAACCCGACGACAATTTCTGGATGGCGGTCGCCTACACGATCCCTGATACACCACACGCGAACGTTACACCGGGCCAGACGGGCGTGAAGATGGTCCCGATCAGCCGGATGGTACCGCGTTCGTTCTTTACCAATCTCGCAGAGGGCGCCTCCTTTGCCGCGGGCACGCAGTTTTCCGTCCGGGGCATTGCACTGGGTGGCGACCGCGGCGTCGCCAAGGTCGAGCTTTCCTCTGATGACGGCCGATCCTGGCTGCCCACGTTGCTGGGCAAGGACTACGGCAAATACAGTTTCCGGCAGTGGGAGACGAAACTCACGCTGCCCAAAGGTAGCCACGCGCTCAAGGTCCGCTGCATCAATCTCGCGGGCGACGCACAGCCCCCGTCGCCGAACTGGAACCCCAGCGGCTTCATGCGCAACGTGATCGAAACGGTCCAGGTTGTCGCGGTCTAGGAGGCGAACATGCGCAAACAAATGCTTGTAATCGGCTGTTTGAGCGCCGGCCTGCTGACCTCGGTACCGGCTGTGACTCAGCAATTGCCGGCGATCAAGTCCACGAGCGTCGATCTTCCATCCGGAGACAACCTGTTTCCAGGCGGCGCCAAGGCGGACGCCATCAACAACAACTGCCTCGCCTGCCACTCAGCCGACATGGCGCTGAATCAGCCGGCTCTGCCGAAAGCGACATGGGACGCCGAGGTTCACAAGATGATCAATGTCTACAAGGCACCGATCGACGATGCCGACGTGCCGGCGATCATCGATTACTTGGTGAGCACGAGAGGCAAAAAATAGCCGTGGCGTGGCGGGACCGGCCTTCGAAAGGCGGAAGCCGCACGAGAAGACACGAAAAGTAGTTGGAGCAGCTCAATGTTGAAGGTGCACCTGATCGAGGACGATTCCATCATCGCTAGCGTGATCACGGAGCAACTGACTGACCGTGGATTCGTGGTGGAATGGTCATCGAACGGCATCGAGGGGCTCGATAGAGCACGCTCGGGCCGGCCAGATGTCGTTATTGTCGATCGAATGTTGCCCGACATGGATGGCTTGGTGGTGATCGAGGCGCTGCGCAAGAGTCACATGCGAGTGCCGGTTCTGGTGCTGAGCGCGCTGGACACCGTGGAGGAGCGCGTGCGCGGACTGAACATGGGCGGCGATCTCGCAAAACCCTTCGCAGTGGCCGAGCTCTTTGCCAGGATTGACGCGCTACTGCGCCGGCCTGCACAAACAAATGAACTCATCTTGCGGGTAGGACCGATCGAGCTCGATCGGATCGAACGGACGGTCAAGCGTGGCGGCCGCAAGATCGAGCTGCAACCCCGCCAGTTCCGTTTGCTTGAATATATGATGCGCCGAGCGGACCAGTTATTGACGCGCGGCATGTTGCTTAACGAGGTATGGGGCTACAAGTTTGTCCCGACAACCAATCTCGTCGATGTGCATATCGGTCACCTGCGGCAGAAAGTCGATGGCCCGGATGAGGTCCCCCTGATCAACACGATCCGCGGCGCGGGCTTTATTCTTCGATCGGAAGGCGCCGAATACGAAATTGAGCGGAAGTTGGCGACCACGCCGTGTTAGCTGGTGCGCGAGACCGTTTCCGTTCCACATAGCGGACCTTGCCGGGTTGCTTGCGTTCCGTTCGCGCCCCTGGCCGGCGGGTGAAGCTACGCACCCGGCCCGACGTGGCAATTTGCAATTTTTTCATTCCTCCGGCGCGCGAACGTCGTGCGAATTCAAAACATCGCATCGCTTTCATCACATGGGGCGATCATATCCATTTGGAGATTGTGTTGGAGCGCCGCGCTGGCGAGCCCTACCTCACATGCAGGAAGATGATCTTGTTGGGGCTGCTCGACCAATCTGCCGTTGCACTCTACTTAAGGAGAGACCAATGACAATCGACAACTCACGGCGCGCCGCTCTCATCGGCTTTGGAACGATTGCGATCGGCACAGCTGCGCTCGCCGCCAGCCCCTCGCGTGCTGCTACGACCGAGCGGATCATCCCCGCCGGTGCCGAAGAGCTCTCCGAACTGATGGGACGACTCCGTCGCGCGCCTCGCCGACGCTCCTTCAAGACGGTACCGATGATTCTCCAGAACCGGGATTTCTGGGATAATGAAGCGCTCGCCGAGATCATCGCATATCGCGGCGCGCGTAAACAGGTTTGGGATAACACCGATATCGCAGGTCCCTGGCTCAACCTGATGCGCAATTCGCTCAATGCTCAGATCTTCTCTTTCGGACACAAGGACTTTCTTGCGGTATCAGCCACTCACGGCACGGCTCATCTCGCGCTGTTCGATCAGTCGATGTGGGACAAGTACGAACTTTCAGGGCTTGCCGAGGCGAAGTTCAAGACCAACACGCTGAACCTTCCGAAGCCGGCTCAGGCTGCTTTCGCTCAGAGCGAGGACCCCAAAAGCGTGTTCGGGCCGGACGGCGACAACATTCCCGCGCTGCAAGAGCGCGGCATCGTCTTCCTGGCCTGCCACAACGCGATCTGGGAGGTGACTGCGAAACTCATGGCTTCCGGAAGAAATCCGGATCACGTGTCGCACGAGGCGGTGGCGGCGGAGCTGACCAACCACCTCATCGACGGCGTGGTGCTGACACCCGGAATCGTTGCGACCATTCCGGAGCTGCAGCAGGTCGGCTTTCACTATGCGGCGTGAGGCTCAGATGCGCAAGACATCCCTTGGCGCCGCCGCTCTGGTCGCTACCCTCTTTCTGACACTCGGTGCACACGCCGCGGTGCCGGCACCGCGCGACACGATCTTTCCGCCCTGGCAGCACGGACACAACAACGACGCGACGCAGCGCGGATTTGTGTTCACCGTTCCGCAGGTGGACGACCTCGCCGATTTCCATGGCAACGTCTCCGATCCGAAGCTCGTCCTCTATGTCGGCGGCAATTATTTCTTCGCCATGGCCCCGCTGGTTACGGCCTTCGAGCAAGAACATCCGGAATTCAAGGGCCGGATTTTCTGGGAGACCCTTCCACCTGGCCTCCTGGTCAAGCAGATCGAGGCCGGAGGTACGGTCACATCAGGTAACATGACCTGGACGGCGAAGCCGGATGCCTATTTTGCCGGACTCAAAAAGGTCCGGGGCCTGATCAATCAGGGGGTGCTGACGGGCCCGGCTATTCCTTACGCCACCAATACCCTGGCCATCATGGTGCCGGCCGGCAATCCGGGCCATGTGAAGTCGCTCTCCGATCTGGCGCGGCCTGACCTTCACGTGGTCATGCCGAACCCTGAGTTCGAAGGCGTCGCCCATCAGATCGAGGCGTCACTGAAGAAGGCGGGCGGAAACGCCTTGGCCGCGGCCGTCTACAAGACCAAGGTGGCCGGTGGCAGCACGGCTCTGACTCACATCCATCACCGGCAAACGCCGCTCTTTCTGATGCAGGGACGCGCGCAGGCAGGCGTAACCTGGCAATCGGAAGCGAGGTTCCAGGAGGCGATCGGCAACCCGATCACCCATGTCGACATCCCCTCCGCACAGAACACGACCGCGACTTATGCAGGCGCCGAAGTGACGGGCGCGCCGCATCCGGAGGCAGCGCGGCTCTGGCTCTCATTCATCGGCTCGCCCACGGCGCTAGCAATCTTCGAACGCTATGGATTCAAGCCGTTCAGCGCCTCTGCCTCAGCCGGTTGATCACTCGAGAAGGATACCCCCCATGTCCATTCTATCATTCACGTCTGCGTCCAACGTCGTGCGATCGGCCAACAATGCCATCGACCTGACGGATGCGCAGCGCATGTGGCGCACGGCCGCGCTTGCTTTGCTATCCGTCCGCGTCATTCAGGGGTTCATCTACTGGGGCGGCGGCTCCCGGCGCTTCATCTATGCACCCTCGAAGCTCAACCCGGACGCACCCACCTGGATGGCTAACAAGTTTCAGACCGCAATGCCGGGAGCGCTGTTTGGAACCGATCACCTGATCAGCTTCATGCTTCACCACTTCTGGCTGCTCTATGCCGGCGTGATCCTGTTCAGCGCCGCCGAGCTGATCGTCGGCGCGATGCTGATGACGGGAGCCCTGACCCGTGCCGCCGCTTTGGTGTCGATGGGATTTTCGGTGCTGCTGATGGCAATGTTCGGCTGGCAGGGTGCGACCTGCATCGATGAATGGACCATGGCGGCCTGTAATCTCGCGATGGGTGCGACGCTGGTGCTGGGCGGCGGCGGCGCATACTCGATCGACAACGTCATGATCGCCCGCAATCCCGCGCTCGCGGAAAAAACCTGGCTTCGTTGGCTGGCGGGAAGCCTGCCCTTGCCGCTCAAGGACATTGCGTTTCGTAACGTCGCACTTGCCGTGCTTGCGTTCGTGCTGGTGTTCAATGTCGGGACTTACAGCTACTATCGCGGATCCGTGCTGACACCTTTCCACGGCGGACCGGTCAGCCCGACGAAGCATCATCTCACGCTCAGCAACGCCCGATTGCTGCCGGACGGTTCTGTGCGCTTCCACGTCTATCTCGATGCCGGCACACCGGAGGCGCCGGTGCATGTCGTCGCGGCCGATCTGCTCGACGCCAACAACCGGCCCGTCGCACGTTACGACGCTGCTGCTCTCTCGGCGCTGCCAAAGACTGCTTTTGCGAACGATTATGCCTACAACAACTTCGCAACAGGTCCTTTCGGGATCCGAGCTCCGATGGGAGCCGCCGCCACGGTGACGCTGCCATTGACTGTCTCCGAGTCGCCTCTCCAAGCGAGATTCATCCAGCTCACCGACGTCGACGGCCGAACCTTCTCGGTAAAGCTCGATTCGAGGGTTTTTCCGCGCGGCTGATTTGCGCCTGGGCCTCCAAAGGCCTTATTTTCAGAGCGTTCTCGACATACCATTGTCGTGCATCAACGACGAACTGCCGGAACAGTTTGATCTGTTCCCTTGTGTGTCGTCGGGTCCGCCTCGAACGCTTGTTTCCCCTTTGCGGCCCACAGCGCTCGTGCCCGCTCGCCCTGATCGCTTTTGAGCCTGTCGGCCATCCAAAGCAGCGCGCCCAAGATTGTGGCGCGGTTGTCGCCGGTCAAGTCCACGATGCCGGATTTAACAACGAGACCGCCCAGTTCGATGAGGTGCCGCGTTCGCTTGCGGCGCTCGACCTGCCATTGGCGCATGTCATGTAGCGCCCTTGCGGCCTGATATCGGTTGCGCGCCGCTCGGTTGGCCCGGAGCGCCGTCCGCGTTGCGGTCAGTTGCCGGTACATCTCGCCGCGACCGCCCTTGAAAGAACGCGGTCCCGCGCCTGGCCCATGCCTCCCTCTTTCCCGCCTCTTTTGTCTCGGCCAGTACGATCAGTGCGCCTGCCAGTTCGTCGGCGTTGAGCGCATCAGCCCCCGTGGCGATGACTAGCTCACCCAGTTGCTGCACCTTGCGGCGCATGAGGTCGCGCGTCTTGTCATCAAGCGCTTTTAGTTCGGCGTCAAAGTCCCGTGGTTTACGCACCCTGGTCTCCATGAGTGTTGATGGAGAATTGATAGTCCAGCGCCACTCCGAATGCTGTAAGGTTGTCAGGACGGTCTGGCACCGGATGGTCCCTCCCGAGACTTTTTCGAGGGAGGGCGCGCTTATACGTCGTGCCGACGTGTGCTTCGCCGTGTAGATGATCTGGCCGCGATGGCGATCTATCATCTTCACGTCAAGGTCATTGGCCGCAAGTCCGGCTCCAGCGCGGTGGCCTCGGCCGCCTACCGCTCCGCCTCGCGGCTGCGCGACGAGCGGCTTGATCGCAGCCACGATTTTTCTGCTAAGCGCGGCGTCGTCCATTCCGAGGTGATGTTGCCGGAGAATGCGCCGGAGGCGTGGCGCGACCGCGAGCGGCTCTGGAACGATGTCGAGGCCCTCGAGGTCCGCAAAGATGCCCAGCTTGCCCGCGAGGTGGAATTCGCCATTCCGCGAGAGATGACCCAGGCTCAGGGCATCGAACTCGCCCGCGACTTCGTCCGGGGCGAATTCGTCGACCGGGGCATGATCGCCGACCTCAATGTGCATTGGGACATGGCCGAGGACGGCATGCCCAAACCGCATGCCCATGTCATGCTTACCATGCGCGCGGTGGACGAGAACGGCTTTGGCCAGAAGGTGCGGGAGTGGAACCGCACGGAGTTGGTCGAGCGCTGGCGTAAACGCTGGGCGGAGATCGCCAACGAGCGCCTGGCCGAGCTGGACATCGACGCGCGGATCGATCATCGCAGCCTTGAAGCACAGGTCATCGCGCTGGAGCCGCAAAGCCAGATCGGCGCGCCTGCCAAACGCATCGAGGTTCGGGGCATCGAAGGTGAAGGGATCGAAGCCGCCGACCGCGCCGAGGTTCACCGCGAGATCGCGCGGAACAACGGCGAGAGGATCATCGCCGATCCCTCTCTTGCCCTGGACGCGATCACCCGACAGCAATCGACCTTCACGCAGCGCGACATGGCGAAGTTTGCACACCGGCACAGCGACGGGATCGACCAATTCAATCAGGTCACGAGCGCGATGCACAATGCACCCGATCTGGTCGAACTCGGCAAGGACGCTCGCGGCGAGGATCGCTTCACCACCCGCGAGATGATTGAGGCCGAGCAGCGCCTGCATCGCGCTGCTGAACTGATGGCCGAACGGGAGCGCCATGAGGTGCGTGACGAGCATCGCGAAGCCGCTATGGCGCGAGCGGAAGCGCGCGGCCTTGTCCTATCGGCCCAGCAAGCCGAGGCGCTCGCGCATGTCACGGACAGCCGCGATCTTGGAATCGTGGTCGGCCATGCCGGAACGGGAAAGAGCGCCATGTTGGGCGTGGCGCGGGACGCCTGGGACGCGGCAGGTTACGAGGTCCGAGGCGTGGCGCTGTCCGGCATCGCGGCGGAAAATCTCGAAAGCGGATCGGGCATATCCTCCCGCACGATTGCCAGCATGGAACACGGCTGGGGACGGGGCCGGGACCTGCTCACCGCGCGCGATGTGCTTGTCATCGACGAGGCGGGCATGGTCGGCACGCGCCAGTTGGAACGCGTCCTGTCCCACGCCGCCGAGGCTGGCGCAAAAGTGGTCTTGGTTGGCGATCCGCAGCAGTTGCAAGCCATCGAGGCCGGCGCGGCGTTCCGGTCGATCCATGAGCGTCACGGCGGCCCGGAAATCGGTGAGGTGCGCCGCCACCGCGAAGATTGGCAGCGCGACGCCACCCGCTATCTCGCCACTGGCAGCACCGGCCATGCGCTGCAAGCTTATCGCTCCCGCGGCATGGTGCACGAGGCCCAGACCCGCGAGCAGGCGCGCGGCGATCTGATCGAGCGCTGGGATGGCGACCGGCAGGCATCGCCGGATCAGAGCCGGATTATCCTCACCCATACCAATGACGAGGTCCGGGCACTGAACGAGGCGGCGCGAGAACGAATGCGGGCTGCCGGCGATCTGGGGGATGACGTCCGCTTGACCGTCGAACGCGGCGCGAGAAATTTTGCCGGCGGGGATCGCGTCATGTTCCTGCAAAACGAGCGCGGCCTTGGCGTAAAGAACGGCACGCTCGGCACCATCGAGCAAGTCAGCGCGCAAAGCATGACCGTGCAGACCGATGATGGCCGATCCGTGCAATTCGACCTGAAGGACTACAACAAGATCGACCATGGCTATGCCGCGACGATCCACAAGGCACAGGGCATGACGGTCGACCGCGTCCATGTGCTGGCGACGCCCGGGATGGACGCCCACAGCAGCTATGTCGCCCTGTCGCGGCATCGTGACGGCATAGACCTGCATTATGGCCGCGACGATTTTGCGGGCGAGGGGCGGCTTGTCCGCACCCTGTCGCGCGATCGCGCCAAGGATATGGCCTCGGATTACGACCGTGCCGATCCCGTCCAGAGCTACGCCGAGCGGCGCGGGATCACCTTCCGCGAGCGCGTCGCCGAAATCGTGCGCAAGGTCGTGCCGGAGAAGATCCGCGACATGTTTGACGGCCTTCGCTCTCCTGGAGAGGTGCCCGGCCCGGCTGGCGGAGGGAAGCCGGAGCGGCAAACGCCGGAAAGGGAAAGCAGCGGTGCGCCAGCCGAGCGGCGTGCAACCGAAGCGCCGGAAAGCAACGTGACGGAAGAGGCGGAAAGGGAAATGCGCCGCTTGCGCACCCGAGCGCTCGTGCGCCATGCCCGGGCTGTGGATGCCATCTTCGAGGCGCAGGAGACGGGCGGCAAGGCAAGTCCCGAGCAGGTGAAAGAACTGCAAAAGGCCCGAAAGGTCTTCGAGGAGGTGCGGCCCTATGGTTCGCACGATGCCGAAGCTGCCTACAAGAAGAACACGGAACTCGCCCGCGAGGCGGCTGGCGGCCGGGTCAACCGCGCCATCCGCGCGCTCCAGCTCGAAACCGAGCTGCGCATCGATCCGAACCGCCGCGCGGACCTTTTTGTGGAACGCTGGCAGGAGCTCGGCCAGACTAGCCAGCACCAGTATCAGGCGGGCGACATGTCCGGCTGCAGGGCCACGCGCTCGGCGATGGGCGACATGGCGAGAGGCCTCGAACGCGATCCGCAAATGGAATCCATCCTCGCCAACCGCAAGCGGGAGCTCGGAATCTCATTTGAAACCGGCCGCCGACTCGGCCACGAGTTGGCTTTTGCCCATGGCATCGATCTTGGCCGAGGCCGGGGCCTCGAAATTTAATCTGTCCTGTTTCCGCCATTTCAACGCCAGAGTACGCCTATGAGCAAAATGCTCTTGCGCGGCTGCACCGCCGGTCCTGTCTAGTCTCACATGCCGTCAGAAACAGCCGGCAGGAGGCAGTGCGGCCATGCGAGAACCAGATCGTATCATCCGGTTGAAAACCGTCCTCGCTAGAACCGCACTGTCTCGGTCCACAATCTACCGTAAGATTGCCGAGGGCACGTTCCCGGCTCAGCTCAAAATCAGCACCAATGGGACTGGATGGCATGAATCGGACATCAATCGCTGGATCGCGGATCCAGTCGGATGGCGTCCGAAACGCGACCCAAACAAGACAGTCTCACCGCCCCCTGAGGAGACGCTATAGCGTACTATAGCGCAAGGTCGGCCCGTTCACTTACGCTAAGACGCGTGACATAATGCGGACCATGGCTCACTCTCGCAAATCCCGTAACCAACTCTCAACGAGCAACGCAGCGTCGAGTGCGGACGACGAGAAGAGCACCGGAATTGATCTGAACGAGCCTTCTGCCCTCGGCTTTAAGAAAGTCGCGTACGCGGTCGACGAGACGCTTGAGTTGCTCAGTATTGGCCGCACCGCGCTGTACGCAGCGATCAAACGAGGTGACCTCAAACGTGTCAAGTTTGGCAAGAAGACTTTGTTTTATGCTGCCGACCTTGCTGCGTTTCTGGCACGGCTCCGGCACCTGAGCGAAACGGATGAGAGCCGGCCCTATCACGGGCCTCGCTAGATTATAATTGCCGAAATGCAAGATTGATCATTCAGGCTTAAGGCGTATTCTACTGACTTTGAGAGCGGTTACGTCGCCGTCGTTATAGGCGAATCCAACCTCGATCAACCCGTCGTCGCGCAACCAGTCGATTCCTCGCTCCGTCCGGACGGCGAAGCCAGCGTCTTCTTCCCGTGGCAACATTGTTGGTATTTTTGTTGGTACTCATCGAATCGACGTATTAATAAGACCAAGAAATCTCTCAAGAAAATCAGCTTCATGTGGCCGCTGCCGGGCCCACCAGCAAATC
>Ga0153954_1000401_pt1 | contig 35266 bp, 29 predicted proteins | sample TSFL038MetaG_FD_102277 | JGI IMG/M metagenome (GOLD analysis project Ga0153954, IMG submission 102277) | Attine ant fungus gardens microbial communities from Florida, USA - TSFL038 MetaG | ecosystem: Host-associated > Fungi > Mycelium > Unclassified | place: USA: Florida, Wekiwa Springs State...
GGCGTTGTTCGCGCGCCAGTAGCTCCCGCTTGCGCTTGAAGCCCCACCGGTAGCCGGAGGTCGAGCCGTCCTTCTTGATGACGCGGTGGCATGGCACGAGCACCGCGATGGGATTGCAGGCGATCGCCTCGGTCACCTCCCGGGCATCGCGCGTCCCGAGCTTTGCTGCCAGGGCGCCGTAGTTCGTCGTCTCGCCTGCTGGTATTGCACGCAGCATCGACCAGACCTCGACTTCATATGGCGTTCCGCGCAGATCGAGTGGAACGGCCGGATCGAAACCCGGCTCTTCGATGGCGCGTCTCACCTTTTCGAGGAGATCAACCAGTCCCCGCTGATCGTCGATGATTTCGGCCTCCGGGAAGCGGACGCGCAAGGCGTCCTCCGTCGCGGCGTGGTTCGAGCTGAACTCCAGGGCGACGAGGCCTTTGTCGGACATGGCCACGATGAAATCGCCGAGGGAACTGTTGCTCCAGGCAAAGCGGATGACGTCACGCATGTTGCGCTCCTTCGAACTTGTTTCTGCCGGGAAGATAGCGAGCAGCGGTGGCACGGCCGATCCGGTCCTTGCTTTCAAATCCGAAAACAGCGGAGTTGACGAACAAAGGGAGCGCTATGCCATGACCTCCCTTCTGATGAGTTCATGCTTGCGCTCGACGCCCCAGCGATAGCCGCCAAGATCGCGATCGGCGCGGACGACGCGATGGCAGGGAATGGCCAGTGCGATCGGATTGGCGGCGCAGGCGCTGGCAACGACGCGGGCCGAAGTGAGGGGGCCGACCCAATGAGCCAGCTCCATGTAGCTCACCGTTCGTCCGACCGGGATCGCGCGAAGCTTCTCCCAGATGCGGCGCTGCAGAGGGGTCCCGCGCATGTCGAGCGCGAGGTGAAGTCCCTCGGCGGGCTTGTGCACGAAGCGGATCACCTTCGCCAGATCGTCGTGGACGACCGCATCGTTCGCAACAAGCGCGGCTTGCGGGAAACGGGCGGCGAGGTCCGCCTCCAGCTCGTCGCGATTGGAGTCGAGCAGAATGGCGCACACGCCCTTGATGCTGCGGGCGACCAGCACCTGGCCCAGATCGCATTCACCGATCGCATAGGAGACGATGTCGACTGCAACGCTGCAATACATGGCCACGGATGCGGGCCGCAGGGCGTTTTGGGAAATCATGAGGTTCATGGGTTCAGCTCCTTGATCTGTCCTCATGATCGAAATATTCGCGGATCAGCTCGCGCGAACTCCGGTCTTTGCTGTCAAATCGAGAAGCTTTCGGTGGCGCACTTGCCTGGATGAAGAGGCCGAGGGATCACCGCGCAAAGCGGGTCGTTAGAACGCCGATAGTCACGCGATGCGAGTGATCGTGGTCTTGGCAAGAAGGTAGGTCTCGCCGGTGCGAAAGCGGAGCTCAATATCTCCGCGCTCCAGCATGTGCCATTCTCCATAGCCATCAGCGACGAGCTGGCGGAAGTAGGCCATGACGAGCACCTTCGCCTGATCGGTCTGGACGAGGCCCGCGGTCGCATCGGATGTCGCGTCGGCGCTGCAAGATGTCTCGCGCTTCGTCCTGGCGTCGAATGCACCGCGAGGAGACATCGTCCGAGCCGTCCCTTCCACCAGCCGATCAATGTCGGCGCTCGCCGGCGACTTTCGATAGACGCGCATCGACGGTCCGAATGACTGTGTCAGTACATGCCAGCCATGGACCTGACACTCCGGATATTGCTTTCAAACTCGAAGAAGCCGATGGGGGGCGCTATTCTTGCGAAGCCTCCCGGTCGAGCAGGGCGCGCTTGCGTTCGACGCCCCAGGCATAGCCCGAGAGCGATCCGTCTTTCCTGACGACGCGGTGGCAGGGAATGGCGACGGCAAGGTTATTGGCAGCGCAGGCGCCGGCGACCGCGCGCATGGCGTTCGGCGAGCCGATACGCTGCGCGATCTCCGCGTAGGAAACCGTTTCGCCGACGCGAATGTCCTGCAAAGCCTGCCAGACGCGTTGCTGAAATGCAGTGCCGCGAACGTCGAGCGGAAGGTCGAGGCCGATCCCCGGCGCTTCGACGAAGCCGACGACCCGCGCGACCAGGGCTTCATAGTCGCGATCGGCTCCGATGAGACGCGCTTTCGGGAAACGATCCTGGAGATTGCGCACCAGTTCGTCCGGATCGTCTCCCAGCAGAATCGAGGCGACGCCCTTCGCGCTCGAGGCGACGAGGATGGCGCCGAGCGAGCTCTGCCCGACCGCGAACTTGATGTCCTCGTTCGCACCTCCAGTCCGGTATTGCGACGGTGTCATGCCGAGCATGTCCGTCGACTTCTCATAGAAGCGTCCGCTGGAGTTGAAGCCGGCGTCGTAGATCGCTTCGGTGACGGAATTGCCGGAGGCCAGTCCCTGACGGACCTTCCTGGCGCGATGAGCGGCGGCATAATCTTTCGGCGTCAGTCCGGTGGCGGCCTTGAACATGCGATGGAAATAGCCCGGGCTCAGGCCGACCGCGTCGGCCAATTGCTCCAGCGACGGTTCCTTTTCCCGCTGCTCGATGATCCGGCAGGCCTTTGCCACCAGGATCGCATTCTCGCATGCGATCGACGGGCCGTCCGGGTTGCAACGCCTGCAAGGGCGGAAGCCCGTTGCCTTCGCGCTTTCCAGGCTGTCGTGCAACTGGACGTTCCTGGGATTGGCGACGCGCGAGGGGCACGACGGCCGGCAGTAGACGCCGGTCGTTGCAACCGAATACCAGAAGTGCCCGTCGGCTGTCCTGTCGCGCGCGACGATACGCGCCCAGCGCGGGTCATCTGCCACCGGCAGAGGTGTTGACTTCGGCGTCATGGCGAGCATCGTGACCATCTTCTTACACGGTGTGCATGGTAACTGGTCGATGATGCGGCCAGTTTGCGCCGAACACACTCCGATCCTTGCTTTCAAATTCGTTTGGCCGAAGGCCGAGATTCGGCGCAGCGCATGCGTCGTTCGATGATCGGTGGGAGTGCCGGACAACGCCACCCGATTTCCGTTCGCGAAACGAAATGAGGTCCGCACGTGGACGCGTGGACCTCATTCGGCGACCAAGGACAAGCCGCCAGCGTTGGCGGATGCGCTTCGGTCAGGCGGCTTTCTTGAGCAGCCCGAGCTGGGTCAGCGCGGTCACGCCATCGTCGAGTCCGATCTCCTCGGCGATCCTGCCGTTGATCACCTTCAGCACCGTGGTGCCGGTGAAGTGCATCTTGCGGCCGGTCGCGGCCGGCAGGCCGCCGATCAGGAAGTCGTTGAAGGCCGGGCCGGTATGGGTGCCGCCCCCTTCCCACTGACCGACGACGTAGTCGCCTTCGGCGATCAGATCCGCCGTGCCCCAGAAGTTGAGGTCGGGGAATGCGGCGCGGAAATCGGTCATGAACGCCTTGATGTCGTCGCGACCGCGACGCGGTTCATGCAGCGAGTATTTGAGTAGCATGTCCGGCGCGGCGATCTCGTCGATGACGCCGAGATTGACGTTTCTGCCCCAGAACTCGGTAAACCAGCGACCGACAACGGCCTTGTTGTCCTCTTCCTTGCTCATTGCAATGGCTCCTCGTGATTGTCTCATGGAGATCACCAGCCGCGGCCGATGATCCTCGCCGAGGCTTACGAGTGACACGGGCAAGCCAAACTCCGGTTCTTGCCTTGAAATCGAAAGCGGAAACCGCGCGTCTTGCGATCGAATTGCATGATCAGCGCGTCGCCATCGCCGGGAGCCTTGAAGCTCGCCATGCACCGTTATAATGTTGCATCTTGAACATCTCGCCTCCGGATAGCCACAATCTTTCGAGCAGTTTCGAATGACCCGCGGAACGCCGTTGCGCAGCGTCCAAGGTGTGAGAGAGGGCAGGATTTGCGGCTGACCGACCCCATTTGGTGGCCTCGTTTCGCGCGGCGGTGCGGCGTCTATCTCGCCTTGCTCGCGCTGACGCTGCAGCTTGCGATGTCGTTCGGGCACATTCATGCCCGCGATTTTGCGGCCCAGAACATCGCCATTTCGAAAGCGCACACGGCGAAGAGCTGGCACGCACCGGGCAAGCTCGCCGATGACGACGACCACTGTCCGATCTGCTTCTCGGGCTTCCTGCTTGGAAATTCCTTTGTTCCGCATGCCGCGCAGCCTCAGCGGTCGCCGGAATTTGCGGACGCGCGGCCTGCGTTGGCGCTGACTTTCGATCGCGTCCCCGGATCCGAGCGCGCCGCCTTTCAATCGCGCGCCCCGCCGCTTGGCTGATCGCAGCCTGGTCTGCGGCCGCGCGACTGCGCCGCGTCGCGCCGGGCGCTGAACGCGATATTTCCCTGTCCGTACCGATCGTGAAGTGGCGGCTGCGCAGATGCGTGCCGTGTCTCAAGTCGCATCATTGCGGCTTCACGTCAAAACTCGAGCCGTTGGATAGCCATCATGAAACGAACCCGCGCCTGCGCCCTTGCTGCGCTGCTGTTGCCGCTGTCGATCATGCGCGCCGAAGCGCATCCCCATGTCTGGGTCACCTTGCACAGCGAGATCCTCTATTCCGCCGATGGCGCCATGACCGGCGTCCGTCACGCCTGGACCTTCGACGACATGTTCTCGGCCTATGCGCTGCAGGGCATCCATCATGCCAAGAAGGGCCAATATACGCGCGAGGAGCTGGCCTCGCTGGCCCAGCTGAACGTCGATTCGCTGAAGGAATATGCTTACTTCACCTTCGCGCGCGCCGACGGCAGGAAGCTGAAGTTCTCCGAGCCGGTCGACTACTGGCTTGAATACCGGAACCCGGAGTTGGTGCTGCATTTCACCTTGCCGCTCAAGGCGCCTGCAACCGCAAAGAGCCTGCAGCTCGAGGTCTACGACCCCACGATCTTTGTCGATTTCGAATTCGCCAAGGAGAAGCCGGTGTCGCTCGACGGCGCGCCGGCGCAATGCCTGCTCACCGTCGACCTGCCGCATCAGCCGACCCCGGCCGAGCAGCTCAAGCTCAGCCAGCTCGATGTCACCCCGCTCGACGCGTCGAGTGCCTATGGGGAAATCTTCGCCAACAAGATGCTGGTGAAGTGCCCATGACCCGCGCGCCGAATCAGCATTTCACAGGCCGCAGCGTGTGGATGACGTTGCTTGCGGTCGCGCTCGCGATCTCTGCCGTTGGCGTCGCGCAGGCCGCGCCGTTCGGGGCGCCAAGTCCGTCCGGAGGGCTTGTGTCCCAATCGGGCCTGGTGGCCTGGATTTTTGCGCAGCAGGCGGCGTTCTATCGCTCGCTCTCCGGATTCATCCGGGCGAGCAAGGATGACGGCACCGCGATGTGGAGCCTGTTCGGAATCTCGTTCCTCTACGGCGTCTTCCACGCCGTCGGCCCCGGCCACGGCAAGGCGGTGATCTCCTCCTACCTCGTCGCCAATGAAGAGACCTGGCGCCGCGGCGTCATCCTGTCCTTTGTCTCGGCGGCGATTCAATCCGTTGTTGCCGTCATCATCGTCGCCATCGCGGCCGTGCTGCTCGGGGCAACCGCGAAAGCGATCGGCTCGACTGTCCACATCGTCGAGATTGTCAGCTATGTCCTCGTGATCCTGATCGGCCTGCGCCTGTTCTACGTGAAGGGCCGCAGTTTTCTCATCGCCTGTCGCAATTGGTATGAGCCCGCGGCTCTCGCCGTGGCGGCCGCCCCATCGGGCCATGCCGGCAAGATCGTCTTTGGTCCCGCGGCAAACGCGTTTCACTGCGCCCATTGCGATGGCGACCACGCGTTCCATTGTCATGGCGAGCATGACCACGACGATCACGGTCACGAACACCATGCCTCGGCCTGGGGTCACGCGCACGGGCCTGAGCCCTCGGAGCTCGCCGGTGCAGGCGGCTGGCGCCGCGGTCTGTCGGCGGTGATCGCGGTCGGACTGCGTCCCTGTTCCGGCGCGATCATCGTCCTGATCTTCGCGCTGGCGCAGGACCTGTTCTGGACCGGCGTCGGCGCGACGCTGATCATGGGATTGGGCACGGCCATCACGGTCGCCGCGATTGCCACCGTTGCGGTCAGTGCGCGGCAGGCGGCGAGCCGTATCGCCAAAGCGCGGTCCGGCATCGGCATGCTCGCGATGAGGGCGATCGAGGTCGGCGCCTCGGTGCTGATCGTTGCGTTCGGCGCGCTGTTGCTCGCCGGCTATATGGCAAGCGAGCAGCTCTGGATGTTCACGGGGTAGCGCGCCGCCGCTCAGCTCAGCCGTCTAATCCACTGCCGGAACATCTCGAGCTCATCGGTGCCGCTGATGTCGACGACGACGGGCAGGCCGACGCGCGCATCACGCGGACTGAAGCCGAACTTCCGGCGAAAGACCCGGCTGAAATGGGCGTCGCTGACGAACCCATATTGATAGGCGATCTCGCCGATGCCGCGTGTCTCATGCGGGTCGTTGAGCAGGACGTGAATGACCTCGAGCCGCCGCTTGCGGATATAGCCAGTCACGCCTTCGGAGCCCGCAAAGGCGCGATAGAGCCCCGCCTTCGACATGCCGAGTGCGCTACATATCGTCGTCGGACCAAGATCCGGCGACGTGAGATGACTCTCGATGTAGCTCTCGGCGAGCCGGCGTGCTTCACCGGTCCGCCGGCTGATCGCGGGTTGCGCGGTGGACGTCGCCTTTAGGCACGCCGCCACAAGGTGAACGAGCGTGCGGCTCAGACCAGGGGCGTCGGCGGCGGCCATCTCCGGCAGTTGCCGGACAAGCGACAGCAGGCAGTCAGCGAGCAGCCGTCCCCATCCGCCGTCGATCAACAAGCCATGATGCTGCGGGATCTCCCGGATCGCCTGCAGCATTGCGCGCCGCGAGAACAGGACGGTGATGACCTCGTGCACGGAGGTTTCGGACTTGAAGTCGCGGGTCAAGTCGAAGACGATGAGCTCTCCCGGCCTGACGGTGCGCACCAGTTCGCCATGATCGAGGGTGAACAGCGTCGTTCCGCCCAACTGGAACGCCAGGCAAATCCAGTCTTCGCCGTCGGCCTCCGCCATCTCCGGTGTGCGCGCCAGGCAAACGGCCGGCAGCCGCGAATGCGTGAGCACGACCTCGCCGAGGCCCCAGGCATCGACCAATGCCGTGAATTGAGCCGGATCGGCGCCCTCGGGTAGCCAGACGCGATGGGCATGCAGCGCCGAGCGCCAGCTCTCGAACCGCTTGTCCGCAGCGAGCTTGTCGGTGTCGAAACGGACCGTTGGAATCGTCGCGGCCATCGTACTTCCCAGTCATGAACCAGTCATATGGTCCTGGTCCGCTCCCAGCCGAGACGCATAGGCAATTTTTTGAGGCCGGCGGTCAATGACAAATTGCGGCCAAGAGATATAGCACATGGTGGTGGAATCTTCGTTTCGGCGCCGCCAGGCGCCACAGGTTTTGGGCAACTGGGCGCTCCGGGGATGGCTGCCGCGAGAGGTTTGAACGGGCGGCCGTCGGCAATGCGCCATCGGCCGGAGGACTTGGCGCTCTTGGTCGCGCCGCTTCGGTCGGCGAGATCGCGTTACGCGCTCGCGGTGGGAGCCGTGCTGCTCGCCGCGCTCAATGCAAATGCCGCGCAGGCCCAGGATGCGACCTGGATTGGTTCATCGCCGCCGAGTTCGTCATCAAGCGATTGGTTCACGGCGGCGAACTGGTCGACCGGCAGCGTGCCGACCGGTGTCGCAACTTTCAATGGCACGACGCCGGCCGTCATATTTCTGAATTCCGGACAAGCCAGCATCGACTCCATCGTATTACCGACCGGAGCCGCGAGCTACACGTTCATTGTGGGATCAGTCGGCAAAGCTCGGCTCGAGTTCAATGGCTCGGGAATCCTCAACAGTTCCACGAGCGTTCCATCCCTGGTTTTGGGCACCGGAGAAATCGATTTCAACAACAGCAGCTCCGCCGGCAACGCTGCCATCAATATTGCGCTCGCCTCTCCTATTAACACCTCGCTCCGTTTCAACGGGTCCAGCACGGCCGGTACGGCAGACATCACCAACAGGGGCCAGCTCGTCTTCGCCGGCTTCAGCACGGCCGGCAACGCCACGGTCACGACCCTCGACTTCGGCAGGACGACTTTCCAGGAGCGCGCCACGGCCGGCAATGCCACCTTCACGAACGGCGCCAACCTGGTCTTCACCGACAGCAGCAGCGCCGAGAACGCCCAGATCACGAATACCGGCGCCCTCAATTTCCAGGGCGGCAGCACGGCGGCCGATGCGACGATCAACAACAACGCCGGGAGCACCTCCTTCTCGGGCAGCAGCACGGCCGGCAACTCCCACATCGTCAACGCCGCGAGCCTGAACTTCGGCGATACCAGCACGGCGGGCCATGCGACCATCACCACCAGCGCCGGAACTGTTGCCTTCAACGGCGCCAGCACGGCGGGGAACGCCCATATCACCGACCGCGCGGTGTTGAACTTCAACAACGCCAGCACCGCAGGTCAAAGCACGATCGATGTCGTCACGTTAGCTGGGTCCGTGGTCTTCAACGACACCAGCAGCGCCGGGCATGCCACGATCAACAATTCCTGGTTCGTCACCTTCAACGGTGCCAGCACGGCGGGGACCGCGGCCATCATCAATAGCGGCAACGCCGCGCTGGGCTTCAACGGCACGAGCAGTGCCGGCTCCGCCCTGATCACCAACGACGGCGCCCTGAGCTCGGTCCAGTTCGCCAATTCCGCCTCAGCCGGCCGGTCCACCATCGTCAATTTCGGCCTCTTCAATTTCCTCAACACCAGCAGCGCCGGCCAGGCTTCCATTATCAACAGCAACCGGTTCAGTTTCCGGGACTCGAGCTCGGCGGGCGATGCGGGCATCCTCAACAGCGGCCAGATCCTGTTCCGCAATACGAGCACGGCGGGCAACGCCGCCATCACGAACAGTGGAACGCTGGACTTCCTCGACACCTCGACGGGCGGCACCGCCCGCCTCATCAATCAGGCCGGGACCGTGGACTTTTCGGCGAGTGCCGGCGCCAACAATGACGGCCGGCTCAGCGTCGGCTCGATCGAAGGCACGGGCGTCTTTTACCTCGGCGCGCGCCAGGTCACGGTGGGCGGCAACAACCTGTCGACGACGGTCAGCGGTCTGATCGGCGACTGCTTCGACTCCGTTCCGTCCTGCGCAAGCGGAGCCGTGGGCGGCATGCTCGTCAAGGCGGGCACCGGCACGCTGACCTTGACCGGCGCCAACACCTATTCGGGCGGCACGATGGTGTCCGACGGCACGCTTCGCCTCTCCGGCGCCGGTAGGCTCGGCGCCACCAGCGGCACAACGACCGTGGCCGGCGGCATCCTCGATCTCGGCGGCACTACGCAGACGCAGGCCGAGTTCAAGCTGAGCGGCGGCACGATCCGGAACGGCAGCGTGAACGCCCCGATCGCGTCCATCGGCGGGATCATCGATGGCGTCGGCGGCAATGCGAGCCTGACCACGCTTGCCGGGACGACCACGTTGCTCGGCGTCAACGGCTATACCGGTGCGACCAATGTGAATGGCGGCATCCTCGACGTCGAGGGCAGCATCACCGGCACCTCGCTGGTCGCGGTCACGTCCGGCGGCGTTCTGACCGGCGCCGGCACGATCGACCCGCTCACGGTCACCATCGGCGCGGGCGGCACGTTCGCGCCCGGCAATGGCACGCCGGGCAGCTCCACGACCATCATCGGCAATCTCGCGCTCGCCTCTGGCGCGCTCTACCAGGTGCAGATCGGATCTTCGACGGCGAGCTTCGCCAATGTCTCGGGCACCGCGACGCTGGGCGGCGCTACGCTGAATGCCGTGTTCACGCCCGGCAGCTTCGTCACCCGGCAGTATGCCATCCTGACGGCCGGCAGCGTCGGCGGCACGTTCGGCCAGGTGACCAGCGTCAACATGCCGGCGAACTTCAAAACCAATGTCAGCTACGATTCCAGCCACGCCTATCTTGATCTGTCGCTCGCCTTCACGCCACCGCCGAATTCGGGGTCGAACGGCAATCAGCAGAACGTCGGCAATGCCGTTTCCGATTACTTCAACTCCGGCGGCAGCATGCCGCTCGTCTTTGGCGCGCTCAACGCCGGCGGCCTTGCGCAGGTCTCCGGTGAAATGGCAACGGGATCGCAGCAGACGACCTTCGATGCGATGAACCTGTTCATGGGTCTCCTGACCGATCCGTTCGTTGCAGGCCGCGGCGATCCCGTCAGCGCGGTCGGCGGCAGCGCGCGTGATGCCTTTGCCTCCATCTACCGCAAGGCGCCGCCGCCCGCGCCGGGCTTCGAGCAGCGCTGGAGCGTGTGGGCGGCAGGTTATGGCGGCTCGCAGACGGCGAGCGGCAACGCGGCACTCGGCTCGAACGATGCGAGCCACAGCATCTACGGCACCGCGGTCGGCGCGGACTACCGCCTCTCGCCGGATACGCTGGCCGGGTTTGCGTTCGCAGGCGGCGGCACCAGCTTCAGCGTGAACGGACTCGGCGGCGGCCGTTCGGATCTATTCCAGGCCGGCGCCTTCCTCCGCCGCACCATGGGCCCGGCCTATCTCTCCGGCGCGCTGGCCTATGGCTGGCAGGATATCACCACGGATCGCACCGTGACGGTCGCCGGCATCGATCGCCTGCGCGCCGAGTTCGATGCCAATGCGTGGAGCGGCCGCATCGAGGGAGGCTATCGCCTTGCCGTATTGGGTGCCGGCGTCACGCCTTACGCCGCCGGTCAATTCACGACCTTCGATCTGCCGGCCTATGCGGAATCCGTGCTGTCCGGCGCCAGCATGTTTGCGCTTGATTATGCCGGCAAGAGCGTGACCGACACCCGCAGCGAGCTCGGTCTGCGCTCCGACAAATCCTTTGCGCTGCAGGATGGCCTGCTCACGCTGCGCGGCCGCCTCGCCTGGGCGCACGACTTCGATCCCGGCCGCTCCTTGGCCGCGACCTTCCAGGTGCTGCCCGGCGCGAGCTTCGTCGTCAACGGAGCCTCGCAGGCCGCCGACTCCGCGATCGCCACCGCGTCCGCCGAGATCAAGTGGTTGAACGGATGGTCCGCCGCGGCAACATTCGAGGGTGAGTTCTCAAGCGTCACGCGCGCCTATGCCGGCAAGGGCGTCGTGCGGTATGCATGGTGAACGGCGCGACTCACACGCCACAAAGTGAAATCGGACGGCAAAGCCGTTCATCGTGACGACATTTTTGTGAATGCGGCAATTGCCAAAACAATGCCGCGACAGTGGCAAACTTCCGACATACGATCACGGAGACAAGGGCTTGATCCGCATGACGTAGCCGCGGCGGCTCCTCGGGGGCCGGTTTCGCCGTTGCCCACTTATTGGAATGGGGTCTTCGTGTCGCAAAAGCTGTTCGCCTTGCTGCTTTTCGTCTGCCTGCCGTTCGCCTCGCCCGCCTTTGCGCAAGTGAGCGCCGCGCCAACCGCGCCCGATACCGCCAACACGCTGACGCCGGACCAGGCGCGGCGGGCGCTGGATACGCTGCAGGACGACGCCAAGCGCGCCCAGATGATCGATACGCTCCGCGCCATCGCCAATGCCTCGCCGCAGCAGGCGCAGCCCGCCGCACAGCCCCAGCCCGCACAGCCCCAGGCCGCCCAGCCGCAGCCCGCACCGCCGGCGGCGAAGCCATCGGCGATCCCGCTTACGGCGGACAGCCTTGGCGCGCAATTGTTGCTGATGGTCTCCGAGCAGGTCGCCGACATTTCGCGCGAGGTCGCGAACACTGCGCGGACGCTGACGCATTTCAAGGCGTTCTATTACTGGTTCCTGCGCACGGCCAACAACCCCTACGCCTATCACCAGCTGTTCGATATCGCCTGGAAACTGGCGCTGGTGTTCGCCTGCGCGCTGGCGGTCGAATGGCTGGTCTTCCGCCTGATCCGGCGGCCGGTGGCGATGCTGGAAGCGCGCGTGCCGCAGTCTGCACGGGTGCCCGCACAGGCCCTGGCGATGGTCGATCCCCCGTCCTCGGTGGCGGATGTGATCGCGGAGCCCGAGCAGCAGCGCAGGCGGCTTTCGCTCGCGCGCGCCTGGCAGTCGGTGGTGCGCGTGCCCTTCGTGCTCGGACGCCTCGTGCTCGAGCTCCTGCCGGTGCTCGTCTTTGTCGGCGTCGCCACGGCCTTGCTTGGCACCGAGATCGGCGATCTCCCGACCACCCGGCTCGTGATCCTCGCGGTGGTGAACGCCTATGCGCTGTCGCGCGGGATGATCTGTGTCGTGCGCGCCTTGGCCGGACCGTTCGGTCTGTTTCAGTTTCGTGCCGAGACCGCGGCCTATATCGAGATCTGGGCGCGGCGCATCGTCACCGTCGCGGTCTCCGGCATCGCTTTCGCCAATGTGGCGCTGCTGCTTGGTCTGTACCGCAGCGGCTACTGGGCGCTGTTGCGGCTGGTGATGCTGATCGTGCACCTCTTCGTTGTCGTCATCATCCTGCAGTGCCGCAGGCCGGTGGCCGACTTCATCCGCGCGCCGGCGAACCGCACCGGCGCTGCGGCGATGCTGCGCAATCGCTTCGCCGCCCTCTGGCATTACCTGGCGATCGCCATCGATCTCGCGCTGTGGGCGGTGTGGGCGCTCAACATCCGCAACGGCTATTCGCTGCTCCTGCAATATTTCGTCGGCACCGTCGTGGTGGTGCTGGCGACGCGCCTCGCCATCGTCGTGGCGCTGAGCCTGATCGACCGCGGCTTCAGCATCAACCCGGAAATCCTGCAGCGCTTTCCGGGCCTGGAGGCCCGCGCCAACCGCTATCTGCCGCTGCTCCGCAAGATCGTTGCGTCCGTCGTCGGCGTCATCGGCTTCGTAGCCGCGCTCGAGGTCTGGGGCGTTGACGCCATTGTCTGGTTCTATGGCGGCCAGATCGGCGGCCGCCTGCTGTCGGCGGTGGTCACGATCGGTATCGCTGCGCTTGCGGCCGCGGCGATCTGGGAGGCCAGCAATGCGCTGCTCGATCGCCAGATCAACGCGCTGACGCGCGAGGGCCATTATGCGCGCGCGGCGCGGCTGCGCACGTTCCAGCCGATGCTGCGCACCGCGCTGCTCTGTCTCATCGTCACCGTGGTCGGACTGACGGCGCTCAGCGAGATCGGCGTCAATGTCGCGCCGCTGCTCGCCGGCGCCGGCATCGTCGGCATCGCCATCGGCTTCGGCTCGCAGAAGCTGGTGCAGGACCTCATCACCGGCTTGTTCCTGCTCCTGGAAAACACCGTGCAGGTCGGCGATTTCGTCAGCGTCTCCGGCCTGTCAGGGACGGTCGAGAACGTCTCGATCCGCACCATCCGGCTGCGGGCCGGCGACGGCTCGGTGCATATCGTTCCCTTCAGCGCGGTCACCACCCTTACCAATTCAAGCCGCGGCCAGGGCAATGCCGCGGTCAGCGTCAATGTCGCCTACAAGGAGGACACCGACCGCGCCGGGCAGATTCTCAAGGACATCGTTGCCGAGATGCGGCACGAGCCGGAATACCGCCACGCGATCCGCGGCGATCTCGAGCTCTGGGGCGTCGACAAGGTCGATGGCTCGATGGCGTCGATCGTCGGCCAGATCCGCTGCACCGATGGTGGCCGCTGGCCGGTGCAGCGCGAATTCAACCGCCGCATGAAGCGCCGCTTCCAGGAATGCGGCATCGAGATCGTGCCCGCGAGCCAGATCGTGCTGATGCAGATCCCTGCGCCGGCGCAGGCTGTCGAACCGGACTCGACTTCGGTGCCTCGGCGCGCTGCAGGTTAGAGCATGATCCGGAAAAGTGGAAACCGGTTTTCCGAAAAGATCATGCTCAATCAAAAAGATGAGATCATGATGCGATTCCTTATAATCGCATCATGATCTGGCGGCGGCGCGCGGCCTCCCGGCAAGGTTGCATCCGGACGACCTCAACGCGATAGCGTAGCGCGCCGGAAATGCGAGGGTACGAAGCCTTTGCGCTCGCTGGAATCGCGCGATAAGCTTTCCCCAACACAAAAAAGCAGGGGAGGCTGAGATGAGAAAGGGGATCACCCGCCGGTCGGCGCTTGGGACCATGGCGGCGCCGTTCATTCTGGGATTGGCGGGGCCGGCGCGGGCCGATGTGCGGACCCTGAAAATCTCGCACCAATTTCCGGGCTCGGGACCGGACGGTGGCGACTTCCGCGACCGACTCTGCCGCCAATTCGCCGAAGCGGTGGAGAAGCGCACGAACGGCGCGCTGAAATTCGAGGTCTATCCGAACTCGTCGTTGATGAAGACCTTCGCGCAATTCGACGCGCTCAAAAAGGGCGCGCTCGATCTGAGCCTTTATCCGACCACCTATGCCGGCGGCGAGATTCCCGAAATGAACATCACGTTCATGCCGGCGGTGGTGACGAGCTATGAACAAGCCTATCGCTGGAAAAGCGCGCCGATCGGCAAGGAGCTGACGGCGGTGCTGGAAGCCAAGGGCGTCAAGCTGATCACCTGGATGTGGCAGTCCGGCGGGATCGCCGCGCGCGGCAAGCCGCTGCAAAAGCCCGACGATGCAAAGGGCCTGAAGATCAGGGGCGGCAGTCGGGAAATGGACATGATGTTCAAGGCGGCGGGCGCCACCACGAGCAACATGCCGTCCAACGAGATCTACATCTCGATGCAGACAGGCAATATCGATGCCGCCGTCACGAGCTCCACCAGCCTGATCTCATTCAAGCTCGAAGAGCTCAGCAAGGGATTGACCTCGGCCGAAGGCCGCAGCTTCTTCTTCGTGCTCGAGCCTATCCTGATGTCGAAAACCGTGTTCGATTCCCTGCCTGCGGACCAGCAGAAGGCGATCGTTGAAGCGGGCGAGGCAGTCGAAGCGGCAGGCCTCGAAGGCTCGAAAGCCGACGATCGGCGCCTCTCCGGCGTCTATGCCAAGGCGGGCGCCCAAGTGGTCGAGATGGACGGTGCTGCGCTCGATCAATGGAAGGCGGTGGCACGGGACAGCGCATGGAAGGATTTCGCCGCGCGCTCTGCCAACACCGACCGAATTCTCAAGATGTCGCAGGACGTTTGAGCTTGGCTCGAACTTCGTCTGATTCGCGCCAGGTGGGACTGTTGGGCGCGATGACGTCCGCTTGTGACACGCTGGATGTCGTGCTGATCTGGCTTTGCGCCCTTGCCACCATCGGGGCGGGCCTGGTTCTGACCTATTCGATCGCCGTGCGCTACTTCATGCACGCCTCCACCGACTGGCAGGACGAAATGGCGGTGTTCCTGCTGGTCGGCGCGACCTTTCTGTCCGCGCCCTATGTGCAGGCGGTGCGCGGCCACATCACCATCGAGGCGCTCGGCAATGTTTTGCCGCGCCGGATCGAGCGTGCCCGCGCGTTTGCCTCGGATGTGATCTGCCTGTTGTTCTGCGGTTTCTTCACCTGGCAGTGCTGGCTGCTGCTGCTGGAGGCGATCGACGACGGGCGCGTCACCGATTCCGCCTGGGCGCCGCCATTGTGGATTCCCTATTCCTTGATGACGGCAGGCATGACCCTGCTTTGCCTGCGCTTCATCCTCCAGGTCGTCGATGCCGCGGTCCCTGGGAAGGGCGGCAAATCATGAGCCCGCTCGCCATCGGGACGCTCTATGGCGGGGCGACACTGCTCGTGCTGTTTGCCGGCGTGCCGATCGCGTTTGCGCTGGGCGCGGTCGCGATCTGCTTCATGCTCGCCTTCATGCCGTTCTCCTCGGTCGGCATCGTCGCGCCGAACGTCTATCAGGAAGTCGCCAACATCACGCTCCTGACCATTCCGCTGTTCATCTTGAAGGGGGCGGCGATCGGGCGCTCGCGGGCCGGCGCCGATCTCTACAATGCGTTGTATGTCTGGATGAACCGGGTTCCCGGCGGACTGGGCGTTGCCAACGTGATCGCCTGTACGCTGTTTGCGGCGATGGCCGGATCGAGCGCGGCGACCTGCTCGGCGATCGGAAGCGCCGGCATTCCCGAATTGCGCCGGCGGGGCTATTCGGCCGGCTTTGCGGCCGGCCTGATTGCAGCCGGCGGCACGCTCGGCATCCTGCTGCCGCCCTCGATCACCATGATCCTGTATGCGGTGGCGGCGGAGCAATCGCTCGGACGGCTGTTCCTGGCCGGGCTCGTGCCCGGCCTGCTCCTGAGCGGGATGTTCGCAGCCTACGCCGTGCTGCGTTATCGAAAGGAATATCGTGATGCGCAGCGTGCGGGAAAGGAGCATCCGATCCTGCGCCAGGACACCTATTCCATCCGCGATCGCATTGCGGCGCTGCCGCGCATCCTGCCATTCCTGATCCTGATGATCGGCGTCATGGGCGCACTGTATGGCGGCTTTGCGAGTCCCGGCGAGACGGCGGGCCTCGGCGCCATCCTGGCGCTGGCGCTGGTCGCCGCAATCTATGGCGCGCGGCGCATCTCCGATTTTCGCGCGCTGCTGTTCGCTTCCGTCCGCGAGTCGACCATGGTGATCATGATCGTGGGCATGTCACTGCTCTATTCCATGGTGATGAGCTATCTGCACATCTCCCAGAGCGCCGCCGAATGGGTCGTCGCGCAGCATTTTTCGCCGTGGCTGCTGTTGCTCTCTATTCTGCTGATGGTCGTCGTTCTCGGCTTCTTCCTGCCGCCGGCGAGCATCATCCTGATGACCGCGCCGATCGTTCTGCCGCCGCTCCGCAGCGCAGGGTTCGATCTGGTCTGGTTCGGTGTCGTGATGACCGTCGTAATGGAGATGGGCCTGATCCATCCGCCGGTCGGCCTCAACCTGTTCGTCATCAAGAATATCGCGCCGGATATCTCCTTCGCCGAGGTGGTCTGGGGTACGTTGCCCTTTGTCGCGATCATGATTGCGGCGGTCGCGCTGATCTGCCTGTTTCCCTCGATAGCGTTGTGGCTGCCGAGGTCGATCATGGGCTGAGAGTCGCGCGCGATCACTCCAGCTTCGCGGTGCGGTGCTGGAACAGCGGCGGGAAGCCGAGCGCGACGGCGGCCGGCGGCTGCTTCGGCTTTTTCGCCGCAGCCTGCTGAGCGGCCTTGGCGCGGTTCTGCTTTTCGATGCGCTTGGCGTGCGCGATATCGGCGAAGGCGCGCTCGAACTTCTGCAGCCGATAGAGCACGATGCCGCGGTCGATATAGGCCGCCGAAGACTTCGGATCGAGCTGGATCGCGCGGTCGAATTCGGCAACCGCTCCGTCGAGGTCGCCGCTGCGATAGGCGAAGATGCCGCGCTCGCGATAGACCTTGGGATCGCTGGGTGCGATCTCGAGCGGCGGACCGATCACCGCCGTCGCAGCATTCTCCGGCTGGCCCTGCGGTGGCGGCGGCGCAACCGGCGCGGCGATTGTGGCAGGCGCCGCGTCGGCAGTCTCGACCTTCTCGGCGGCCGGCGCCTTCTCGCTTGGCGGCGGCTCTGCGGACGCGATTTGAAGCTTGGCCGGTTGAACCTCGGCTTGCTGAGCTTGCGCTTGCGCGGGTTGCGGATTTGTGTCCGGTGGCGCGGTCTCGGCCTGCGCGTCCTGCACGGGCTTTGGCTGCGGCCGGGCATACGCCGGCGGCAGCGCGGCAAAATCGCTGGGCCGCGCCGTGAACAGCTCGGCCCAATGCTTCACGCTGCCCGAAAACTTCGGCACGTTCTGGTAGGTGAGATAGCCGCCGAGGCTGACGCCCGTGGCGACGACCAGCGCAATCACGCGGGTGGCGGCCTTGTGCATCGTCTTGGCGGTGGCTTGCTGCTTCTGCTCCTTGTGGGCGAGCCCGAGCAGATGATCGTAGGCCGCGTGCTGTTCCTCGTCGCCGAGGATCTCATTGGCGCGCACGATCTCCCTGAACTTCTGTCCAGCGTCGGGATCGTCCGGGTTGATATCGGGATGGGCCCCTTTGACGGCGCGACGGAATGCAGCCCTCAGCTCATCCGCGTCGTCACGCGGCAGCGCGCCGAGCAAATCGTACAGCGTCTCCATCGGTCGCACTCACGGCTACTCTTAAACTCTGACCCTTACTCTTTCTCCTCAAATTCCCGCCGCGAATTTGGTGTGGAGAACCGTGCGCTGATCCTGTGGATAGTTGTCGCTCAGGGCGGCAAAAAGATGACTGAATTGTGCAACTTGGCGGTGCTGCGGCCTGCCAGCCGCATCCCGCAGTGGATGGCGGGCGGGGCGGTTTGCGCTAGCATCGGCTGGCGGCCGCCTGCAGCAGGCGCAGCCGGTCGCGGACTTTCCGCTCGGCTCGCTGATAGCATTGCCGCTCATACTCCACCTTCAGGCGCGCCCATTGATAGGGATCGAGCGTCTTCAGGGCATGCCGCCCGAACTTGCAGTCGGGCGCCGATTGCGGCGTGAGCAGGGCAGGATCGGGCCGGCAAGCCCGCGTTTCGGTGAAGGCCGGTGCCACGGCAGCCTGGGCGGTTTCGGGCGCGGGGGTGGGCGCGCAGCCAGCTAGCAACAGCGTGACGGAGATCGCGCCAAACGCCGACGGCGCGGCCATTCCGCCGCGCGCAAATTTCCCGGGACTGTCGTTCATCGCCTGATCGGCCCTCGTCACATTGCGCACATTGGCTGCGGGATGCAGCCATGGCGCTTGGGCCGCCGACCAAGCAGGGCGATCATGACGGGAAAGATTGAATCGAAGTTTAAAGATTAAGGTTAATCAAATATTTGCGGCGAGCTTACCCGTGCCGCCGGTCCGCGCTATAGCGTGACCCACGCAAAAAGCCGGGATCACGTCGGATGATCATCAAGACAATGCGGGCCATGGGCGCCGCACTGATGCTGTTGGTCTCGGGCGCGTCGGCCGAGCCGCTTTATTCGTTCGACACCACACCCGGAAAGCTGCCGAAATCGGTACTGCCGATCCACTACGCGATCGAGCTGACGCCGAACCTGCAGACGCTTTCGGTTGCCGGGTCCGAGATTGTCGATATCGACGTGCGCGAACCGCTCTCCCGCGTCGTGCTCAACGCGGTCGATGTCGGCATCGAGAACGCTGCGATCGACGATGGCGCGCAGCGCGCGGAGATCTCCTTCGATCCCAAGGCCGAGGCTGCGACGCTGACATTTGCGAATCCGCTGGTCCCAGGCCCGCACAAGCTCCATCTGGATTTCACGGCGAAGATCAATCCCTTCGGCCGCGGGCTGTTCTATGCCGATTATCCGACCGACGCCGGCGTCAAGCGAATGATCTCGACCCAGCTTGAGGCCGCCGATGCGCGGCGCATCTTTCCCTGCTGGGACGAGCCGGCTTTCAAGGCGACATTCGCGCTCACCGTGACGGTGCCGCAGGATTTCCTCGCCGTCAGCAACATGCCGGTGGCCAAGGAGGATCAGGTCGCGCCGGGTGAGAGGCGCGTCAGCTTTGCGCCGACACCGAAGATGTCGAGCTATCTGTTCGTGCTCTCCGCGGGCGAGCTCGAACGCATCACGGCCGACGCCGATGGCGTCACCGTCGGCGTGGTCGCAACCAAGGGAAAAGCCGAGAAGGGCCGCTTCGCGCTGGAGAATGCGGTCAAGCTGCTGCAATTCTACAACGATTATTTCGGCAAAAAATATCCGCTGCCCAAGCTCGACCTGATCGCCGTGCCCGGCGGCTTCGGCGGCGCGATGGAGAATTGGGGCGGCATCACCTTTTTCGAGAGCCGGCTCCTGTTCGATCCCGCGACCAGTGCCGACAGCGTGCGGCGCGGCATTTTCAGCGTGCTCGCGCATGAGATGGCGCATCAATGGTTCGGCGACCTCGTCACCATGGGCTGGTGGGATAATCTCTGGCTCAACGAGGGTTTTGCGAGCTGGATGCAGGAGAAGGCGGCGGAATACTTCTATCCGCAGTGGAGGACGTGGCTCAACGGCTACAGCCAGAAGCAGATCGGCATGGCGCTCGACGCGCGGCGCACCTCGCATCCGATCCAGCAGACGATCGCCGACGAGAGCGTGGCGACGACGGCATTCGACTCGATCACCTACAACAAGGGTCAGGCTTTCATCCGCATGCTGGAAAACTATCTCGGGGCGGACGCGTTCCGTGACGGCATCCGCCGCTATATGGCTGCGCATGCGTTCAGCAATGCGACCACCGCCGATCTCTGGCAGGCGCTGGAGGCGGCGACCGGCAAGCCGGTGGCCTCCATCGCGGCGTCCTTCACCGAGCAGGAGGGCGTGCCGCTGGTGATCGCCGAGACCAGCTGCGACGGCAGCAATCAGAAGCTGACGTTGCGGCAGGACCGCTTTGCGGTCGTGCCGGCGAGCGCCAATGCGAAGCTGCCGCCGCGTCACTGGCAGGTGCCGGTCGAGATCGGCACGCCCGGCGCGGCGCAGCCGTCCAATATCCTGCTGCTCGATGGCAGCGCCGAAATCCCTGCCGGCGCCTGTGGCGAGCCGATCAAGGTCAATTTCGGCGACATCGGCTATTACCGCGTCGAATACGGTCCGAACGCGCGGTCGGCGCTGGTGACGTCGCTGGCCAAGCTTTCGGCCGAGGACCGCCTCAACTTTCTCGCAGACAGCTGGACGCTGATGCTCGCCGGCTATGCCGAGCCGTCATCCTACCTTTCTCTGGTCGAGGCGCTTGATGCGAACGACCACCGCGCGGTCTGGGACCAGGTGATCGGCGCCTTCACCCAGCTCGACCGCCTGTCGCGCGACCGCGCCGAGCGTCCGGCACTGGAGGCCTATCTGCGCGCCAGATTGCGGCCGGTGTTCGATCGGCTCGGCTGGGACGGCGGCGGCTCCGGTGACGACGACGACACCCTGCTGCGCGCAAGCCTGATCCGGGCGCTCGGCGAGTTCGGCGATGCAGATGTTCTGGCGGAAGCCAAGCGCCGGTTTGCCGGATTCGTGAGGGATCCGAAATCGCTCTCGCCATCGCTGCTCGATTCCGTCACCCATGTCGTCGGCGTCACGGCGGATCGCGACAATTACGACGCGCTGCTGTCGCTCGCGCGCAAGAGCACGGAGACCAATGAACGCGTGCGCTATTACGACGCCGCGGCGAGCAGCCGCGATCCTGCCCTTGCAGCCGAGACGTTGCGGCTCACGCTGACCAAGGAGCTACCGAGCACGATCGTCAACGTCGTGATCAGCGAAGTGGCGCGGTCGGGCTGGCAGCCGCAGCTCGCCTGGGATTTCATCAGGCAGAATCTCGATGCGCTTGCCGCGCGCCAGGGACCGGATTTCCGCGACGAGTTCATCCCGAACTTCATGACCAATTTCCAGGATGAGGCGCATGCGAGCGAGCTTGCGCAGTTTGCGCCGGCGCAGGCGACTGCCGGCGGCAAGGTGATGACGGCGCGCGCGAAGGAGGCGATCGCGATCTCCGCCGACGTCAGGGCGCGCGTCCTGCCGCAGGTCGATCGCTGGGTCGGCGAGCATCCCGTGCGGCACTGACGCCCGCCAGTGTGACTCCGCGCACATAACCGCGCGCCTTTCGCGTCTACCTTTCCATCACGGATGCGAACCCCCGATCCGTGGACCCATCCCCGATCAGGGGATCATTTGAAGGAAAGGACGATCCGATGAAGAAGCTTGTTCTGACTGTTGCGGCTGTCGCTGCGCTGGCCTCCGCCGCGAGCGCGCCCGCGGAAGCCCGCGGCCTGCACCTGCATCGCGGCCTTCGTGGCGCCGGCGCGGTTGCCGCCGTCGCCGTTGCCGCCACCGCCGCTGCGGTTGCCGCCGACGCCTATGGTTATGGCCCGCACTATTATGGCGCTCCGGTGGTTTACGGCGCTCCGGTCGTCGCCGTGCCCTATCGCTACGGCTGGGGCTGGTGATCGCGTCTCGCGGTCGTCAGGAGATGGCCCGCGGCTCCCGGCGCCGCGGGCCATCTTTGGTCTAGCGTGTCAGCCGCGGTTGGCGGCTTGCGAAGGACATTGCGGGGCCGCTATATCAGCGCCCATCATGACTGATTTCCACGGCGTCTTTCCCTATCTCGTCTCCCCCGTCGATACTGATGGCCACATCCGCGAAAGCGTGCTGGCGCGGCTTTGCGACGATCTCATCAAGTCCGGCGTGCATGGGCTGACGCCGCTCGGCTCGACCGGCGAGTTCGCCTATCTCAATCCCGAGCAGCGCACGTCCGTGGTGCGCACCACGATCGAGGCCGCGCAAAGGCGCGTGCCTGTGGTCGCCGGCGTGGTCTCGACCTCGACCGCCGACGCGGTCGCGCAGGCCAAGGCCTACGAGAAGCTCGGCGCCGACGGCATTCTGGCGATCCTGGAAGCCTATTTCCCGCTGGCCGACGCGCAGGTCGAATCCTATTTCCGCGCCATCGCCGATGCGGTGGATATTCCCGTGGTGATCTACACCAATCCGCAATTCCAGCGCTCGGATCTGACGCTCGATGTCATCGCGCGGCTCGCGGGCCATCCGCGCATCGGCTACATCAAGGACGCCTCGACCAACACCGGGCGGCTGTTGTCGATCATGAATCGCTGTGGCGAGAACATCAAAGTGTTTTCGGCTTCGGCGCATATTCCGGCTGCGGTGATGCTGATCGGTGGCGTCGGCTGGATGGCCGGCCCCGCCTGCATCATTCCGAAGCAGAGCGTTGAGCTCTACAATCTCTGCCGCCGCCAGCGCTGGGAGGACGCGATGGTGCTTCAACGCAAATTGTGGCGCCTCAACGAGGCCTTCGCCCGCTTCAACCTCGCCGCCTGCATCAAGGCGGGGCTCTCGATCCAGGGCTATGACGTCGGCGATCCCGTCCCGCCGCAGGCGGCGCTGACCGCGGAGCAGCGCAAGGCGGTGGAAGAGGTGCTGCGAGAACTTGCATAAGAGAGCGCTTGTTGTTGCCATCGTCATTCCGGGGCGACGCGTCAGCGTCGAGCCCGGAATCTCGAGATTCCGGGTCTGGTCCTTCGGACCATCCCGGAATGACGACGTTTCTCACACCGCCCTCAGCCCCTCCTGCGGCATCTCACGCACCAGCGCCGCGAGATCGCTCTGCTCGAGCGTTTCCTTCTCCAGGAGCTTCCTCGCCGACCGGTCCAGCACCGCGCGCCGAGCCTTCAGGATGCCCTGGGTGCGCTGGAACACCCGGTCGACGATCGCGCGCACCTCGTGGTCGACTTCGGCGGCGGTCTCCTCGGCATAGTCGCGCTCGCGCATGGGATAGGGCCGCTCGGTGCCGCCCATGAAGCTGCCGGGCTCGCGGTCATAGGCGACGCTGCCGAGCTTTTCCGACATGCCGTAGCGGGTCACCATGCTGCGGGCGATGTCGGTGACGCGACGCAGATCGTCGGCGGCGCCGGTAGAAAGGTGGTCGAACACGATCAGCTCGGCGGCGCGCCCGCCGAGCAGCACCGCCATCTTGTTCTCCAGCTCCTCCTTGGTCATCAGGAAGCGGTCCTCGATCGGGCGCTGGATGGTGTAGCCGAGCGCGCCGACGCCGCGCGGAATGATCGACACCTTGTGCACGGGATCGACGCCGGGGAGCGACAGCGCGACCAGCGCATGTCCCATCTCATGGAAGGCGACGATCTCCCGCTCCTTCGGATTGAGCAGGCGGTTGCGCTTCTCCAGCCCCGCGACCATGCGTTCGACCGCGTTGTTGAAATCGCTCATGGTGGTGGCTTCGGCGTGCCGCCGGGTCGCGAGCAGGGCGGCCTCGTTGACGAGATTGTCAAGATCGGCGCCGGTAAATCCCGGCGTCAATGCCGCCACCGCTTCCGGATCGACGTCCGCCGCAAGGCGTATCTTCTTCATGTGAACCTTCAGGATGTCGATGCGTCCCTTCTTGTCGGGACGGTCGACCAGCACCTGGCGGTCGAAGCGGCCGGCGCGCAACAGCGCGGGGTCGAGGATTTCGGGGCGGTTGGTGGCGGCGAGAATGACGAGCCCGGTGCGCGAGTCGAAGCCGTCGAGCTCGACCAAAAGCTGGTTCAGCGTCTGCTCCTTTTCGTCATGGCCGCCGGCGAACGGGCCGATGCCGCGGGCGCGGCCGAGCGCGTCGAGCTCGTCGATGAAGATGATCGCGGGCGCCTTCGCATGCGCCTGCTGGAAGAGATCGCGCACGCGGGCCGCGCCGACGCCGACGAACATCTCGACGAATTCCGACCCCGAGATCGAGAAGAACGGCACCTTGGCTTCGCCGGCCACCGCCTTGGCAAGCAGGGTCTTGCCGGTGCCGGGCGGACCGACCAGGAGCACGCCCTTCGGCATGCGGCCGCCGAGCCGGCCATAGTCGCTCGGGTTCTTGAGGAAGTCGACGACCTCGTGCAACTCGTCCTTGGCCTCGTCGACGCCGGCAACGTCGGCGAAGGTCACCCCTGTATTGGCCTCGACATAGATCTTGGCCTTGCTCTTGCCGATGGCCATCATTCCGCCGCCGAGGCCGCCGGCCATGCGCCTGCCGATGTACCACCACAGGCCGAATAACAGCAGCACCGGCATGATCCATGAAAGCAGGTCGCGCAGGAAGGTGCTCTCGATCTGTCCGGTGAAGCGGACGTGGTATTTCTCGAGCTGCGCGGCGATGTCCGGATCGACCCGCGTTGTGACGAACTGCTTCTGGCCGCCCGGCAGCGGCTCTTTCAGCGTGCCCTGAATGGTGCGGTCGGAGATGCCGACGCTGTCAACTTTGTTCTGCTGCAGAAGCTGCTGATATTCGCTGTAGGGGATCACCGCGATCTGGTTCGCGGTCGTGATCGCGTACTGGATCAGGACCACCGCAACGATGGTGAGGACGGCATAGAGGATATTGAAACGGGTCTTGCTGGTCATATCGGCACTCCGTTCTCGAAGTCACGATTGCCGGCGGCGCGGGGACAACAGGACGCCCGACGGCAAACCCGCCCAAACACACACAAGAGCTAGCAAGCAGGAGCCCGGTTTCAAGTGGGCATTGCGCCGCAAATCGCTGGATGGCTTGTGATTCGCAGGGCGCATCATCATCACGTCTCGTCATTCCGGGGCGACGCGTTAGCGTCGAACCCGGAATCTCGAGATTCCGGGTCTGCGCTTCGCGCATCCCGGAATGACGGCCAGAGTTGTCTCGCGCGTAAAACCCGCTAAAACCCGCCCAAATCGTTCGCAAGAAACTCGAAGGACAGACTGATGAATATTCTTCCCGGCAACATGCGTTTCGGTGCGGGACAGCCCATCAAGCGCCTGGAAGATCAAAGGCTGCTCACCGGGAAGGGGCAGTTCATCGACGACAAGCCGGAGGACGGCGCGCTCTGGCTTCACGTGCTCCGCTCGCCGCACGCGCATGCCAGGATCAGGTCGATCGACACCAGCGCCGCCACCGACATGGCCGGCGTCGAAGCCGTCTTCACCGGCGCCGACCTGATCAAGGACGACATCGGCACGCTGCCGACGCTTGCGATCTTCAAGCGGCCGGACGGCTCGCCAATGACGGTGCCGCCGCGCCGCCTGCTCGCGCATGAGATCGTGCGCTTTGCCGGCGAGCCGGTCGCCGCCGTGGTGGCGACGTCTCGCGTGCTGGCGCAAAGCGCGGCTGAAGCGATCGAGATCGACTATGAGGTGCTGCCTGCGGTGGTGGATCCCCTGGAGGCGATCAAGCCCGGTGCGCCCGCAGTCTGGCCGGATGCGCCCGACAACATCGTCGCCGCGATGAGTTATGGCGATGGCGCCAAAGTGGAGGAGGCTTTTGCGAAAGCGGCACACAGGGTCAAGCTCGATCTAGTCAGCCAGCGCCTGATCCCCTCCGCCATGGAGCCGCGCTCGACGATTGCCGAAATCGAGAAGAAGACCGGCCGTCTGCTGCTCCATGTGCAGTCGCAGACGCCGGGATCGACCCGCGACCTGCTCGCGGAATCGATCCTGAAGCGGCCGAAGGAGAGTGTGCGCGTCCTGGTCGGAGATATCGGCGGCGGCTTTGGCCAGAAGACCAGCCTTTATCCCGAGGATGGCATCGTCGCCTATGCCGCCACGAAGTTGGCCAAGAGAATCCGCTGGCGCGGCGACCGCACAGACGAATTCGTCGGCGGCACGCACGGCCGCGATCTCACCTCGACCGGCGAATTCGCACTCGACCAGAAGGGCCGCGTGCTGGCCTATCGCGTGCGCTCGGTCGGCGGCACCGGCGCCTATTCCTCCGGCACCGGCAACATCATTCCCTTGGTGCTGGGGCCCTTCGTGCAGACCGGCGTCTATGATCTGCCGCTGGTGCACTTCGAGGTGAAGTCGGTGATGACCAACACCGCGCCGGTCGGCGCCTATCGCGGCGCGGGCAGGCCCGAGGCGGTGTTCATCGTGGAGCGGCTGATGGATGCCGCTGCGCGCCAGATCGGCATGGACCCGCGCGCGATCCGGAAAGCGAACTACATCAAGCCGGCGCAGCTGCCCTATACCAACGCCGTCGGCCAGGTCTACGATTCCGGCGCCTTTGCGCATATGCTCGATCGCGCCTCGGAGCTCGCCGACTGGGACGGTTTCAATGCGCGCAAGCGCGCGGCAAGGAAGAAAGGCCTGCTCTACGGCCGCGGGCTCACCAGCTACATCGAATGGACCGGCGGCCGCGCCCATAACGAAAAGGTCTCGCTGCACGCCACCGCCGAGGGGCGCGTCATTCTGCATTCCGGCACCATGGCGATGGGGCAGGGGCTGCAGACCACCTACACCCAGATGGTATCGGACAGCCTCGGCATTCCCATGGATCGCATTGACGTGGTGCAGGGCGATACGGACCTGGCCATCGGTTTCGGCAGCGTCGGCTCGCGCTCCCTGTTCGTCGGCGGCACGGCCGTGGCGGTCTCGACCAACGACCTCATCAACAAGGCGCGCGAAAAGGCTTCGAACCTCCTGGAGACGTCGGTGGAGGACATCGAATACCGCGACGGTTTCCTCATGGTGGTCGGCACCGACCGCCGCGTCAGCCTGTTCGAGATCGCGGGCAAGGAGGACGGCGCGCGGCTCTCGGTCGACAGCGAGGGCGAGGTCGACGGGCCGAGCTGGCCGAACGGCACGCATATCTGCGAGGTCGAGATCGATCCCGAGACCGGCGTCACCCGCGTGGTGCGTTACACCACGGTCGATGACGTGGGCCGCGCCGTCAATCCGATGCTGGTGACGGGGCAGGTGCATGGCGGCGTCGCCCAGGGCATTGGACAGGCGCTCTACGAGGGCGTCTCCTATGACCGCGAGGGGCAATTGCTCACCGCAAGCTACCAGGATTACTGCGTGCCGCGCGCCGACGATATCCCCCCGATCGAGGTGACGCTTGACGACTCCGCGCCGTGCAAGACCAATCCGCTCGGCGCCAAGGGCTGCGGCGAGTCCGGGGCGATCGGCGGCCCGCCCTGCATCACAAACGGCGTGATGGATGCGCTCGCCGAATTCGGCATCACCCAGCTTCCGACGCCGCTGACGCCGCAGAAGGTCTGGAAGGCGATCCGGGACGCGAAGGCGACTGGCTAGTTATCCCGTCGTCCCGGCCAAGCGAGCAAAGCGAGCGCTGAGCCGGGACGACAGGTGAGGTTGAACCTCCCTTACGATTCGCACGACAAAGCGCCGAGATCTTTAGTAAAATCGCCGCCCGCCGGGTCGGCTTTCATGGCTTACCCGACAGCCCTGTTCTGATAACCTTCCGGCGGTTCCCAACCGGAGAATTTCGATGCGCAGATTTCTGAGCGTGCTGGCGGCGCTAGCGACGTTGAGCCTGACCAATTGCGGCTACAATGCCATCCAGACCAATGACGAGCAGATCAAGGCGAACTGGTCGGAGGTGGTCAATCAGTATCAGCGCCGCGCCGATCTGGTGCCCAACCTCGTCAATTCGGTGAAAGGCTTTGCGCAGCAGGAAAAGGACGTGCTGCTTGGCGTCACCAATGCGCGCGCCAAGGTCGGCAGCGTCCAGGCGACGCCGGAAGTTCTGAACGATCCGGCCGCATTCCAGAAATTCACCCAGGCGCAGGGCGAACTCACCAGCGCGCTATCGAGGCTTCTGGTCGTCACCGAAAATTATCCGCAGCTCAAATCGGATGCGCTGTTTCGCGATCTGATGTCGCAGCTCGAGGGCACCGAGAACCGCATCACGGTGGCGCGCAACCGCTACATCAAGTCGGTGCAGGACTACAACGTCATCATCCGCTCCTTCCCGACCAACCTGACCGCGATGGCATTCGGCTACAAGGAGAAGCCGAACTTCCAGGTCGCCAACGAGAAGGAGATTTCGAGCGCGCCGAAGGTCGATTTCAATCCGGCGCCGGCCGCGCCCGCGAAGTAATCTGGAGCGCGTGTCTTGTCGGCGATGTTGCAAGCCAAAGCCTTCCTGCTGGTGCTGTTCCTGTGCTGGGCGCCGGCGGCGTTCGCCGACGTCGCGGTGCCGCCGCTCTCCGGCCGCGTGGTCGACACCACGGGCACCCTTTCCAGCGACGACGTCGCTACGCTGTCGCGCCGTCTGCTCGATTTCGAGAAGCGCAAGGGCAGCCAGATCGCGGTGCTGATGGTGCCGACGACGCAGCCGGAAACCATCGAGCAATATTCAATCCGGGCCGCGGAAGCCTGGAAGATCGGCCGCAAGAAGATCGACGACGGCGCGTTGCTCGTGATCGCCAAGAACGACCACAAGCTGCGCATCGAGGTCGGCTACGGGTTGGAAGGCGCGCTGACCGACGTCACCTCGCGGCGCATCATCGACGAGGTGATCGCCCCCCACTTCAAGACCGGCGATTTCAGTGGCGGCATCTCCGCCGGGCTGACGCGCATGATCGTCGTCGTCGACGGCGAGCCGCTGCCGGCGCCGGCGCCCGAGGCCTCGCATGGGTCGGATGACTTGGGGATGTTCCTGCTCAATCCGTTCAATCCGTTCACGATCCTCTTCGTCCTTGCGGTTGCAGGGATATCCCGCAATCTGCTGGGCCGGCTGGCCGGATCGATCATGGCCGGTGGAATCATCGCCGCAGTGGTCTGGTTCATTCTCGGCTCGATCGCGATCGGTGTTCTGGTCGGCGGCATCATTTCGGTGCTGAGCTTCTTCGTCGAAATCGCTTCGCCAAGCCAGCTCGGAACGCGCCCCGGGCGTGGCGGCCGGCGCGGCGGCGATGGCTGGTCGGGCGGCTGGAGCGGCGGTGGCGGCTGGAGCAGCGGTTCCAGCTCCAGCGATAGCGGTGGCGGAGGTGGCAGTTTTGGCGGGGGCGGTGCCTCCGGGAGCTGGTAGGACATGGGGATCGGGCGCATTGCAAAGCATCTTGTCGAGCACCGCTGGCGCGCGCGGCGCGTGTTCCCGCCAAAGGTGCTGGCGAACATCGAGACGGCGATCAAGGCGGGCGAGGCCACACATTCGGGCCAGGTGCGTTTTGTCGTGGAAGGCGCGCTCGACGGCGCGCCGCTGTTCCGCCATCAGCCGGCGCGCTCGCGCGCGCTCGACATCTTCTCGCATTTGCGGATCTGGGACACCGCGCATAACAACGGCGTCCTGATCTATCTCCTGCTCGCCGACCGCGATGTCGAGATCATCGCCGACCGCGGTATCGATGCGAAGGTGGGGGCAGGGGCCTGGGAGAAGATCTGCCGCGATATGGAAACAGATTTCGGCAATGGCCGGTTCGAGGTCGGCGTGATCAAGGGGATCGAAGCCGTCTCGCGCGAGATCGCGACGCATTTTCCGCCCGCTGGACCCCATCCGAACGAGCTGCCGGACAGGCCCATCGTGATCTAGGGCGTGTGCTCGCAAGCCCCTGATGCTTGCTTTCGGAGCCAGACCGCGCCCAGAATGGAAATTTGCGGTCACTGTCGCCACGACGCCACATTCGCCGCGTTGATGGTTTCCCCAAAAGACCGGTTCCGAAGCAAGGAAGTCTATCATGCGGTTGTCTAAGGTCGCGGCTTTGGCGCTTATCGTTCCAGCTTCCGGCTCGATGTCAGCGTCCTTGGCGGCGGCCGCTCCTGATTGCTCGATGTCAGTAACACTGGCGGATTGGGGTGAGAATCCGAGCGGCTACATTGACCTCAAGTCAGGGGGAAGCTGCCAATTTCCAATCAGGATGCGCGGCACGGTGAGCGCTTCGGACATTTCGCAGAAGCCGGCACACGGCAAGTTGAAGAAGCTCAACATGTCTACGTTCGAATACAGGTCGAAGGCTGGATTCAAGGGAAGCGATACTTTCGCCGTCAAAGCAACGGGGCAGGGGTCGACGGCTTCCGGCACGTCGGTGCTGACCGTGCACGCGACGATCAAATAGCTGGAGATCGAGCCGTTGGCGACCAATTTGTCGTAATGCGTCCGCCCCTTGACGATAATGAAAGGCAAAAATCTAAAGGCAGAAATGCTGTCCCAATGTTCGACGCTGCGTCGTCGCCCAGTGGGCTAGACTATCCGTGCCCGGTTGCTACACCGTGCCGCATTCATTGACGAAAATTTGGACTACACTCGTTTGATCCAAGCCCACGGCGATTGGCATGCTGGACTTGGTCGAGACACGCATCGGCACGTCCACGAGTGCGAGGTCATTGCGTGACATTTAAACCCAAACCGACAGCCTGATCTTCGTGCCCTCACCGAAATGCGGTGAAGACCCTGACGCATGCAGGCATCTTCAAGGGGAGGACAGCTCATGAACCTCAAGCGAACTGCTATCGGATTCCTGACAGTCGCGTGCCTCATCGGGGCCGCAATGCTTCAGCCGAACGTTGGCCAAGCTCAGGATGCAAAGGTAAAGACGGAGATGGACCTCTTGGAGTCAATGGCGAACAAACTGGGCTCGCCAAAGATCGAAGGGACTGACCCTGTTGCAGGGAAGGAGGTACCTGCCATTTATTTTGGTTCAACCAAGATGAACAACAATTTCGATTTGGTTGATCAGGTCGTGAAGCAAGCTCAGGGCACAGCCACGATCTTCGTGAAGAGCGGTGACGAGTATGTCCGCGTCGCCACCAACGTCAAAAAGGAGGATGGCTCTCGAGCCATCGGAACCATTCTGGATCCCAAAGGCAAGGCGATCGAGTCCGTCAAGAGAGGCGAAGCGTTCTATGGAGAGGTGGACATACTCGGCAAGCCTTACATCACAGGGTACAAGCCCATACGCGATTCGTCGAACAACGTGATCGGAATCTATTATGTAGGTTATTTGAAATAGGCCGACCGACCGATCTCACCGGGGGCTTTCGCTGGCACACAGCAACGGCGTCGCTTCAGGGGCAAAGCGGACATTATTGAAATTTATGAGTATGCGTTCTAGAACGTCTCGGTGACTTTGCTCAATTGCGGCGGACGATCCGGGTCAAATCCCCATGCTCGCGCGGTACACTCAACCAGACGATAGGCCGGAACGAGCATGGTGATGGCGTCGGTTGCCGGATCGTCGTCGCCAAGCCACGGCAGCGTGCCGCCCGGGCCGCCACACAGATGCAGCGCGATCTTGCGCTCGCGCAGTTCGCGCGCAAGCCGGTCCACCGTGGCAGCCGTTTCATCCATCAGGCGCAGCATGATAACCGGCGTCTTCGATGACAGGGCGGCGCGCGGGCCATGTTGCAGCTCGGCGGCGCTGAAGCCGAGCGCCGGCAACCGCAGCACTTCGGCAAGCTTGAGCGCAATTTCGCGAGCCGAGCTCAGGCCGAGGCCACGCGCAGCCACGAACACGGCGGATGCGGCCGTGAGATCGTCGGATATTTCCGACCAATCGAGCGTCAGCGCCCGGTGAAGCCGCTCCGGCAATCGGTCAAGCGCGGACCTGAGCGCGATGTCATCAGCCAGTTCCGCAATGAGCCGGGCGCCCGCTGTCAGTGAACCGATCACCGTTTTGGTGGCGGCGATCGAGCGTTCAGGCCCGGCTTCGATCGGAACGACAAATTCGGCGGCCTCGGCCACCGGCGATGGCACCTCGTTGACAATCGCGACGGTGCGGGCGCCCGCTGCTCGGGCAGACTGCGTCGCTGCGATCAGATCGGGGCTGCGCCCTGATTGTGAGATCACGATGAATAGCGCATTTCGCAACGCCAGCGACTTGCGAAATGCAGTGATCACGGAGGGGGCGCTGGCCGATACCGGCAGGTGAAGCCTCGTTTCGATGAGATAGCGCAGGAATACGCCTGCGTGGCCGGAGCTTCCGCGGCCGCACAGGACGCCAAGCGGCGCGGCGCCGATGTCCAGACGTGCTGCAAGATCGGCGATGGCATCGCGGTTGCGAGCGATACGCGAGGCCACGTCCGCGCTTTCGCGAATCTCTTGCGCCATCGCGGAATGGTTGGGCTCAATCACGGCTCACAAGCTCCATTTTCGCCTGATGGCCACCATCCGCGTTTCACTCGCCGCGACCAGCGAGTTCGGTGAACACGCGCCGGAGATTTCCCTTGTCTCTTGCGAGAATGCTCTCGGCTTCGCCCTTGTCGTAGCCCAACACCAGGAGAGCGGCGATCTTGATGTCTCCCCCGCTCTGCTCGAGGGCGCGAGCCGCCGGCGTTTCGCTGCAGCCGGAAATCTGCGCGACCATGGTCTCCGCGCGGCGCTTCAGCTTCGCGTTCGTCGGCTGCATGTTGACCATCATGCCGCGATAGACACAGCCGAGACCCAGCATGATCCCGGTCGAGATCAGGTTGAGCACGACCTTCTGCGCGGTGCCCGCCTTCATCCGCGTCGAGCCGGCGATCAGTTCTCGCCCCGTCTCGACCAGCACCGGATATTGAGCCGACGTGAGCAGATCGGTGGCGGGATTGTTGGCGACGCCGATGGTGACGGCGCCGTATGTACCGGCCTGCTGCAGCGCCGACACGGTAAACGGTGTCGTGCCGCTGGCCGCGACCGCGATCACCACGTCGTTCGGCGAAGGCCGCGCCGCATCGATCTGTTTGACGGCATCGGCAACGTCGTCCTCGGCTCCTTCGACGCTCGCGACAAATGCGCTCTCTCCGCCGGCGATGATGAAGTGCAGCCGCTCCTGCGGCCAGGCGAAGGTCGGAGTGAGCTCGGCTCCGTCCTGCACGGCCACCCGTCCCGAGGTGCCGGCGCCGACATAGATCAGCCGTCCGCGGTCGCCGAGCGCTTCCTTTGCTGCATTGGTCGCCGCCGTGATCGCGGGAAGCGCGCTTCCCACAGCGGCGACGGCCGCGAGCTGGCCCTCCCACATCGCCTCCATCGCCGCGGCCAGCGACCAGGCGTCGAGATCAGCAAAGCGGGGGTCGACCTCTTCGGTGGCCATGCGCTAGTCCGCTCCTCACGGATTGCAAACGCGGAGCGTCGGGAGAAGTTCGGATACACCCGTCGCTTCGTCCACGGTAATGCCTCGCCGCGCCACCAAGAGCGCGCCCGCGACTGCATCGCCGTTGGGAGGTTTGAGGCGGCCGCGCAGATCGGGCCTCAACCAGGACGCGATCGCCTCCGACAGCCCGCCGACCAGCGACAACCGGTCAATTCCCAGCCGCACGAACGCGTCGAGCAGATCGCCGATCGCGTCAGCCGCCTGTTGGACAATGCGCCGGCCGATCGGATCGCCTTCGGTCGCATGCCGCAGCACCATCGGCGCAAAAGTCGCATACTCGGTGGCGGTCGCCTGTTCGGCCCACGCCACCACCTGAAAAGGATCATGGTTAAAGCGGGCGAGCACGTCGTCGAGCAGCGTGGATACCTCGCCTCGCTTGTCCGCTGCGCGCAGGGCGTGCCGGATCACCTGCAGTCCGATATCCGCGCCGCTGCCTTCGTCGGAAATCGGAAAGCCGTATCCGCCGAAACGATATTCGTGGCCGCCGATGAGGCCGATCCCGACCGAGCCCGTGCCGGCGACAACGATGGCGCCGTCCGCACCGCCATGGGCCCCGAGACAGGCGGCCAATCCATCGCTGATGAAGCGAACGCACGCGAACGGATGTTCGATCTCCCTGAGCGCCGCTTCGGCGCCCAGGCGCGAGAGACCCGCAAGACCGATCCCCGCGTGGATCCGCGCAAAATCCTCGCGTGACAAGCTCGCCTGCCCGGCGGCGGCCGTGCAGGCGCCCATGATCGATTGCCAGGCCTCATTGATGCCGAGCCGCGTCGTTGCGGGCCCCGCGCGGCCTTCGCCGAGTTCCGCGCCATGGTCGTCCTCGATGCGAGCGCGGCATTGGCTGCCGCCGCCGTCGACCCCGAGATAGAACATGCCTCTCGTCACCATGTTATCCAACGCAGAGAATATGGTAGTTGGAATATGGTATCTGGCCCGTTGCAGCGGGCGGCCGGCGCACCATTCAAATTTTAGGGATCGGTCCCGCGCCGCGTCAGGTTTATAGCTGAGCGGACTGGCGATGCCAAATCAGCATGCGGCGCCTCGCGCGCGGGACGAATATGAAGGACCATTCTCCACCCCTTGCCCGTTTCACCATTGCCGCGCCGCAACTGTTCGATGGAACGGCGATGCGAGGGCCGGCATGGATCACCTGCTCGGGCGGCATCATTGAACGCGTCGGCTTCGGCGAAGCACCACCGGGCGCACTTCCCGATGATGCGATTCTCGCACCGGGCTTCGTCGACGTTCAAGTCAATGGCGGTCGCGGCGTTCTTCTCAATGACGAGCCGACCGAGGCCGGCGTGCATCGGATTGTCGAGGCCCACCGCCGAGCGGGCACGACAGGCTGCCTGCCGACGCTGATCACTGATCGCACCGATGTCATGGAGCGCCTCGCCGCCATCGCGCCGGCAGCGTCCCGGATTCCCGGCGTGCTCGGCTTCCATCTGGAAGGCCCGGCGCTCAACCCGCAGCGCAAGGGCATTCATCTCGGCTCCGAAATTCGCGTGCCGAACGCGCGCGATCTTGCCGCGATGAAGAGCTTCGGCAGTTGCGGCCGCTCCATCGTTACCCTGGCGCCGGAATGCGTGCCGGCGTCCCTGATTGACGATCTCCTGCAAACGGGACTGCGCATCTCGGTCGGCCACAGCGACGCGACCGCGACGCAAATCATGCAGGCTGCGGATCGCGGGGTGACCGGTGTCACTCACCTCTTCAATGCCATGTCGCAGCTGACGGCGCGCGAGCCCGGCGTCGTCGGCGCCGCGCTTGACGACGAACGGCTGTTTGCCGGGATCATTTGCGATGGGCTTCACGTCGACCCCGCGAGTTTGCGCATCGCCATGCGTTGCAAGGGGCGCGATCGCCTGATGCTGGTCACCGACGCCATGCCCCTGGTTGGCACGAACCGGCGGAACTTCCTGCTACAGGGACGACAGATTACGCTGCAGGGAGAGCGCTTGACCGGTCCTGACGGCACGCTCGCCGGCGCGCACCTGACCATGATGCAGGCCGTGCGCAATGCGGTCACGCTGCTCGGGTTTGACGTCGCCGAAGCCCTGACAATGGCCTCCCGCACGCCGGCCGGGTTCCTCGGCCTCGATTCCGAGCTTGGATCGGTCGCGCCGGGTTATCGCGCCGACCTTGTTGCGTTCAACAGCCAGTTTGAAGTCATCGAGACATGGGTTGCCGGTCGCCCGACGCAGAC
>Ga0153954_1000402_pt1 | contig 35265 bp, 38 predicted proteins | sample TSFL038MetaG_FD_102277 | JGI IMG/M metagenome (GOLD analysis project Ga0153954, IMG submission 102277) | Attine ant fungus gardens microbial communities from Florida, USA - TSFL038 MetaG | ecosystem: Host-associated > Fungi > Mycelium > Unclassified | place: USA: Florida, Wekiwa Springs State...
AAGCCGGCATGACAGGAGACGAGATCGCCGAGGTCATGTGCGTGCTGCTGGTCGCCGGACTTGGCACGGCGCAATTCGTGGCCCCGCACTTGTGGACCTATCGCCTCACCGATGACGCTGTCGAATACTGGCTGTTCGGGCGCTTCAGGCTGTGGCGGGCGAATTTCGTCGACATCGTCGCGGTCGAGACGATGCCGTTCTACTACCTGATCTTCGTCCTGCCGCTCCGCCTCTCCAACCGGCCGTTCTTCGCCCGCTGCGTGCTGCTGCGCTTGAGCGCCGGCCGCTTCCGCCGGGTCGTGCTGACGCCCTTCCAGCCGGAGGCGTTTGCAGTCTCCCTGCGCGACCGCATGGCGGGCTTGGCAGGCCGCGACGACGGCATGCTACAAGCGCGCGGACATCAAGGAGGATGAGATGGACGTGAAGGGTCAGGCCGTCATCGTGACAGGCGGCGCCTCGGGGTTGGGCGGCGCCACGGCATCGGCGCTGGCGGCGAAGGGCGCGAAGGTCGCGATCTTCGACGTGCAGGACGAGCTCGGGGAAAAGAAGGCCAAGGAGCTGGGCGGTCTCTATGTGAAGACCAACGTCGCCGACGGCGCCAGCGTCGAAGGCTCGGTGAAGACCGTGGTCGAGAGGCTGGGTGCGCCGCGAGTGGTCGTGAACTGCGCCGGCATCGGCCGTTCGGGCCGCACCATCTCGCGTACCGGCCCGCACGACCTCGCGATGTTCACGCAGGTGATCCAAGTCAACCTGATTGGTACTTTCAATGTGATTCGCGTGGCGTCCTTTGCAATGAGCCAGTCCGAGCCGATGGACGACGGCGAGCGAGGCGTGATCATCAATACTGCCTCGGTCGCGGCCTATGACGGCCAGATCGGCCAGGCCGCCTACTCGGCGTCGAAGGGCGGCGTGGTCGGCATGACGCTCCCGATCGCGCGCGATCTCTCGAGCCTCGGCATCCGCGTCTGCACCATCGCGCCGGGCCTGTTCCTGACGCCGATGATGATGGGCTTGCCCGAGGAGGCGCAGAAGAGCCTTGGCATGCAGGTCCCGTTTCCCCCGCGGCTCGGCGATCCCAAGGAATACGCTCAGCTCGCAATGCAGATCGTCGAGAACCACATGCTGAACGGCGAGGTCATCCGCCTCGACGGCGCGATCCGCATGGCGCCGAAGTAAGGCGTCCCAACGACCGGCGAAAAATGCCGGTAAACGCGGACTAAGCGCGGACTCAGTGTAGCTGCACGTGCCATCGTCGCGGACCTTGAACGTGTGCTTGCCGGGGGATATACACGCCGCCCCCGACGGGCCCGCGAAGGAGGACGCCATGGACAGCAAGCAAGTTGCCGACCACTGGGACGCCAACGCCGAGGCCTGGACGAAGCATTCCCGCGCCGGCCTCGATATCTATCGTGATGCGCTGAACACGCCGGCGTTTCTGGCGATGCTGCCGCCGGTTGCCGGCCTGCAGGGGCTCGACATCGGCTGCGGCGAGGGCACCAACACACGTGCCGTGGCGCGGCTTGGCGCCCGCATGCGCGGCGTCGATATCGCACCCACCTTCGTGCGGCACGCACGCGAGACGGAGGCGGCCGATCCGCTCGGCATCGCGTTCGGGGTCGGCGACGGCACGGACCTCCCGTTCGACAAGGAGAGCTTCGACTTCGCCACCGCCTTCATGTGCCTGATGGACATGCCCGATCAGGGCAAGGCGCTGGCCGAGGCGGCGCGCGTGCTGCGGCCCGGCGGCTTCCTGCAATTCTCGATCCTGCATCCCTGTTTCGTGCCGCCGCACCGCCGGACCTTGCGCGACTCAGAGGGCCGCAAGTACGCCGTAGAAGTGGCGCGCTACTTCGAGCGGATCGACGGCCAAATCGACACCTGGTGGTTCGAGACCCTGCCCGCCGAAGAGCGCGCGACGACGGAACCCTTCCGCACGCCGCGCTTCCACCGCACCCTGAGCGAATGGGTCGAGATGATCGTGACCGCCGGGCTCGCCATCGAGCGCTTCGTCGAACCGATGGCCAGCAACGAAGTCGCTGCCGCCTATCCGACGGTCGCCGACACCCAGATCGCGCCGCTCTTCCTGATCGTGCGGGCGCGCAAGGCGGGATGACGCCGACCCGAAGACTCAGTTCAGGTACAGGCCGTACATGTCGGCATCGTCCCAGGCGCCGCCGTCCAGCATCCATGGCGAGGAGAAGCCGACGTCCGAATTGGTGGCGTTGAGGTCCCGCCGAATGTCCCGGGTCGTGGAGGAGTTGATGTAGTTCTGGTAGGCGGTCGCGTTGCCGATATAGAGGCATCCGCAAATGGTCGGATCGGCGTAGATGTACACCTGTTTGCCCCTGTAAGTGGCTGGCCGCATCATATGCGCCGGGATGCTCCGGAAGTCGGCAAGCTGAGCCTCCGTCTTGATCGGATGCTGCTTGAAGCCGGCCGCCATCAGCCTGTTCTCCTTGTTGTCCGTATTGAATGTCTGCTGTTCGGCGTTGGAAACGCAGGCCAGAAGGCTGAGCGCCATCAGCGATATCGCAATCGGTTGCGTAAACAATTTCATGACTCTCCCCCTATGCGCGGATCGCCGCTGCCGCCTCGACGGTATCGCGCGCCAGTTGGGAATTGTAGTGTTTTGTCGAAGCCCGATCCCTTGCCGACGCCCGGGATGACAAAGCCGCGATCCAATGGGCAAAGGATTTGACAGCGCCTGCCGCAGTCGGGTTAAAAAGCGGCAATGGGGATCGCGATCTCCCCATGAGGCGACAGCCGAAGCATCGCGTCCTGCTTCCATTTCAAGGACGCTCGCCCATGTCTTCGCCGAACTCGATTTCCGTCGACAAGCTCTCCCGTCTGATCGGTCGGCCCGATGCGCCGGTGCTGATCGATGTCTGCGCCGAGGAGGACTTCGCCTCTGACCCGCGGCTCGTGCCAGGTTCGGTGCGTCGCCCGTGGGCCGAGGTGCCGAGCTGGGGGCCGGAGTTCGTTACCGCCGGCAAGCCTGCCGTGGTGATCTGCCAGAAGGGGCTCAAGCTCAGCCAGGGCGTCGCCGCGTGGCTGCGTCACGAAGGTGTACCGGCCGACGCACTCGAAGGCGGCGCGCTCGCCTGGGCGGCGGCGAAGCTGCCGATGGTGCCGGCAGACAAGCTCCCCAGGCGCGATGTCCGCGGGCGCACCGTGTGGGTGACGCGCGCGCGGCCCAAGGTCGATCGCATCGCCTGCCCCTGGTTGATCCGCCGCTTCGTCGATCCGCAGGCGGTGTTCCTGTTCGTCGCGCCGGCCGAGGTGATGGAGGTGGCCGAGCGTTTCGACGCCACGCCCTTCGACATCGACCGGCCCGATCTGCAATGGAGCCATCGCGGCGAGAGGTGCACCTTCGACGTCATGGTCGAGGCCTTCGGGCTCGAGACGGAGCCCCTGAAGCGGCTGGCGAAGATCGTGCGCGGCGCCGATACCGGCCACCCCGAGCTCACGCCGGAATCGCCGGGTCTGCTCGCGGCCTCGCTCGGCCTCAGTCGCATGTATGCCGACGACCTCGAGCAGCTCGAGGCAGGCCTTGCTCTCTACGATGCTTTTTATCGCTGGTGTCGCGATGCCACCGACGAGGGTCACGACTGGCCGCCGACAGCAGCGAAGACGGGCGGAAGGAAGACGCCGTGAGCGGCAAGGTGGCACAGGCCGAGGTCACGGCTGAAATCCATTCCGTTCCCTTTGGCGAGGCGATGCGTGTATGGGCGCGGGTGGCGCTCTTGTCATTCGGTGGCCCGGCGGGGCAGATCGCGGTGATGCATCGCATCGTCGTCGACGAGCAGAAGTGGATCGGCGAGGGGCGTTTTCTGCAGGCGCTGAACTTCTGCACGCTCCTGCCGGGTCCCGAGGCGACGCAGCTTGCGATCTATATTGGCTGGCTGATGCATCGCGTGCCGGGCGGGCTGATGGCGGGCACGCTGTTCGTGCTGCCGGGCATGCTCGCGATCATGGCGCTGTCATGGATTTACGTGCTGCTGGGCAAGGTCACGGCGGTGCAAGGCCTGTTCTTCGGGCTGAAAGCCGCCGTGCTGGTGATCGTGATCGAGGCGGTGCTGCGCATCGGCCGCCGGGCGCTGCGCACCAATGCGCTGCGCGGGCTCGCGGTCTGGGCGTTCGTGGCGATCTTCTTCTATCGCATGCCGTTCCCCGCGATCGTGCTGGTGGCGGCGCTCGTCGGCTGGGCGCTCCGGCGCGTGCCGGCGACGACGGCCGTGGCCGAGACGCCGACCGTGCTGGGCGAGGAGACGCCTGAACATGCGCGGCCCGATCGTCGCCGCGTGCTGGGGCTCGGCGCGCTGTTCGTGCTGCTGTGGTGGGGACCGGTGGTCGCTCTGCTGTTGTTGTTGGGGCCGGGCAGCGTCTTCACGGACATCGGTTATTTCTTCAGCAAGATGGCCGTCGTCACTTTCGGCGGAGCCTATGCCGTGCTCGCCTATGTCGCGCAGGAGGCCGTTGGCCACTATCACTGGCTTTCGGGAGCTGAGATGGTGGATGGGCTGGGGTTGGCCGAGACCACGCCTGGGCCGCTGATCATGGTCACGCAATTCGTGGGCTTCCTCGCGGCCTGGCGCGCGCCCGGCTCGCTGCCGCCGTTGCTCGCCGCGACGCTCGGCGGCCTGCTCACCACGTGGGTCACCTTCGTGCCGTGCTTCCTCTGGATCTTCGCCGGCGCCCCCTTCGTCGAGAGCCTGCGTGCCAACAAGGCTCTGGCCTCGGCGCTCGCGGGTGTGACGGCGGCGATCGTCGGCGTGATCCTGAATCTCGCCGTCTGGTTCGGCCTGCGCGTGCTGTTCGCCGATCTGCATCCCGTGCATTTCTGGGGCGCGGAGTTCGACGCGCCGGTGCTCGCCTCGGCGAACGTGACGGCGATCGTGCTGACGGCCGCCGCTGCGCTCGCCATTTTCCGTTTGCATCTCGGCATGCTCCCCGTACTGGCGGGCTGCTCGCTGATCGGGCTTTTGTACGCGCTGGTGCTATAGTCCGGCGCATGACAGACACAGCATTGCCGGACCGGCTTTCCACCAATCCCAAAAACCCCCACTACGACGAGGCGCTGCTCGCCAAGGGCGTGGGCATCAAGTTCGACGGGCAGGAGAAGACCAACGTCGAGGAGTATTGCGTCAGCGAGGGCTGGATCCGCGTCGCCGTCGGCAAGACCGTCGACCGCAAGGGCAATCCGCTGACCATCAAGCTTACCGGTAAGGTCGAGCCGTACATCAAGGGCAACTAGAAGAGGGACGGGCTCCATGCACAGCCATACGCTCGACGACTGGCGTCACGACCATGTCTTCCTGGGCGCCGCGCACGACCGCAACGAGCGGCGGACCTGGCTGGTCGTGGGCCTTACCGCCGCCATGATGGTGGCCGAGATCGCGGGTGGCACGGTGTTCGGCTCGATGGCGTTGCTGGCCGATGGCTGGCACATGTCGACGCACGCCGTCGCTCTGGGTATCGCGGCCTTCGCCTACCGCTTCGCCCGCCAGCACGCACGCGACCCGCGCTTCGCTTTCGGCACCGGCAAGCTCGGCGACCTCGCCGGCTTCACCAGCGCCATCGTGCTGGCCCTGGTGGCGCTCGCGATCGGCTATGAGTCGGTGACGCGGCTCTTCCAGCCGGTGGTCATCCACTATCCCGAGGCCGTCGCCATCGCCGTCGTCGGCCTGATGGTCAATCTCGCCAGCGCCTGGTTGCTGGGCGGGCATGAGCATCATCACGATCATCATCACCATGACGATCATGATCACCACGATCATCATGATCATCATGATCATGAGCACGACCATCACCACGACCGCGACCACAATCTCAGCGCGGCCTATTGGCATGTGCTGGCCGATGCGCTGACCTCGGTGCTGGCGATCGCGGGCCTGCTGGCGGCCTGGCTGCAGGGCTGGACCTGGCTCGATCCCGCGATCGGCATCGTCGGCGCTTTGGTGATCGCGCACTGGGCCTGGGGCCTGATTCGCGAATCGGGTGCGGTGCTGCTCGATGCGACGCCGACACGTGAGATCGGGGATGCGATCCGGCGCAAGCTCGAGATCGGCCACGACCGCATCGCCGATCTCCATGTCTGGCGGCTCGGCCCCGGCCATCACGGCGCCATCGTCTCGCTGGTGTCCGACGAGCCCGAGCCCGTCGAACACTACAAGGCGCTGCTGCATGACGTGCCGCGCTTGAGCCACGTCACGGTCGAGGTTCATCGCTGCGCGGGGCAGCACTGAGGACAACCTCAGACGCTGGTTCCCGGCCGATTGAAGATAGCGAAGAACGAGACAAGCAGGCTCGCCAGGAGATTGTCGATGCTGAGCAGCAGGGGCACGTGCTGCAACAGCGAGTCCTTGCTGAAGGCGTCGTTGAAGTCGAACTTGGACGCGGGAATCTGCTCGACGCTGCTGATCTGCTCGCAAACGGTCTGCGCCAGTACGGCATAGCCCACTGTCGTGGGGTGGAGATTGTCGAGGCCGAAGAACCCCCCTTTGTGGGGAACCTCGAGCGGATAGTTGTTGATGCGCTCGCCGCCGGCCCAGATCGGCTTCTGGTCTCGGAAATGCTTGTCGTCGCGCTCCGCTACCATGGCGTAGAGATCGACGAAGTTGATGCCGCCGGTGCCAGCGAAGAGCGCTGAAAGATTCGACTGCATCTGGTTGTTCAGCGCCAGGATCTGGGCGTCGAGATCGGCCATGTCCTGCCCGGTGAGTCCGCCGATCTGGCCCAGCCGGCCGAGATACTCGTCATAGTAGCCGCTCGCGCCCGGCGGCTTCGGCGGATCGGTGCGCGGCATCAGGTTGGCGATGCAGCTCGGCTTGGGCAGCAGGTTGAGATAGATCTGGTCGATGTCGCCGGCCTTCTTCATGGCGAGCAGGTAGCCGCCGAGCTTGTTCATGTCGTCGCGGATCTGAAGGGCGTTGAACTGGTCCTTCACCGCCTGCAGGCAGATCGTCCACACGCCATCGTTGATGCCGAGGTTTACCAGCAGTCGCTTGGGTTTGCGCGCCTTCACGATGTCGAGCGGTGTCATGGTCGCCCATGGGCCGTTGGGATCGCGGCCGGGATTGAGCAGGAAGCTCACATTCACCGCCGTGTAGAGCGCCATTATCGTGTCGATCACCGTGCCGTCGTCGAGACCGAGGGCGTTTCGGTTGATCAGCTTGTTGGTGAGCGTTCCGATGGCGGGATACTGGTCGGAGAATTTCAGCGTCCATTGGTCTGCGATCGTCGATTGCGCGATCGAGATGTTGTCGAACTGGTCGAGCGTCGACCAGGGAGTGGGTCCCATCCAGCCCTCGGCATTGGCGATCACGCCGGCGACGATCTGGTCGAGATTGAACTCGTTGTTGCGGATGATGGTCTCGATATTGAGCAACACATCCGTAGGATAGGTCGGGACGGCGAATGGCCAATTGAAAGCGTTGGCCACCTGGGCGGGGGCGGAGATGCGCGCCAGCTCGCCATTGGTCGTCAAGGAACGCGTGCCGTTGTAGATTGAATCGCCAATGGCCATCAGCTCGGGACGGTTCGCCATGTGCCTCTCCTTTTTGCTCGCATCGCGAGTATTTCATGACGAGTGTTAATCTACAATGACACGACCATGGGTAGTTCTCCTTCTGATGGTGGTTTCGATGAGCTCGATGGCACAAGCCCAGCCGGTGAAGATCACGCTCGGCACCGCGACGCCGGGCGGCGGCTTCCCGGTCTATGGCGACGCCTTCATCGCCGCGATCAAGGCCGAGGATCCGTCACTGGAGATCGAGCCGGTCAACACCAAGGGCAGCACGGAGAATGTGCCGCGCCTGGAAGCAGGTACGCTCGACCTCGCCCTGGTGCAGGGCGAGGTCGTACACGAGGCGCTGGACGGCATCGGCCGCCCGCCGGCCAACCTCAAGATCCTGACGGCAATCTATCCGACGGCCGGGCTCTTCGTGGTGAAGAGTGACAGCCCGTACCGGAAGATCGCCGATCTCAAGGGCCAGAAGATCGCCTGGGGCGCGGCAGGCTCGGGCCTGGTGATCCTCGGCCGCTACGTGATGGACGGGTTGGGACTCGATGCCGCCAAGGATTTCCAACCGGTCTACCTCGAGCGCGCGGGCGACGGGCCGGCGATGGTGCTGGATGGCCGGGTCGCGGCTCTGTGGGGCGGTGGCATCGGCTGGCCGGGCTTCAAGGCGGTGATGGAGAGGGGCGGCCGGTTCCTTGCACCCGATGTGTCGGAGATCGAGCGTGTGCTGGGCAAGCACAAATTCCTGAAGCCGATCACGCAACCCGCCGACAGCTATCCGCATCAGCTGACGGCGATCCCGTCTGTCGGCTCATGGAGCTTCGTCATGGCGCGGCCCGGCCTCGATGCCGCCGTGGTCGCGCGGCTGGCGAAGGCGTTACATCAGGCCGAAGCCCATGCCTCGTCGCAGATGGCCGACACGACGGCGAAGAACACTCTGGCGGCGGTCACAAGCCCATCGGTGCTGCATGAGGGGGTGCTGGCCTACTACCGGCAGGCGGGAATTGGCCCGTAACCTTGATCTTCGTAACCTTGACCCCGCGGCTGCGTTCTAGTCGGAGAACCGACAGAAGGAGCCGCACATGCAGGACACCGGAAACAAGAAGCCCTCCAACGGCGTCGAGGGTGAAGGCAGCTACAGCGGCACGCGCGAATACAACGAGCGCACCGCCAAGTTCATCAAGGAAGGCAAGGTCGACAAGGCGGCAAAGGACGCCGAGCGCGCCATGGACTCCAAGGAAGCCGCGGAGCTGAAAGCCGCCGAGGCCAAGGGCAAGGCGGGCGACATCCACGGCAAGAAGTGATCGTCCTTTCCCGCACAAACGAAAACGCCTCCGGAATTCGGAGGCGTTTTTGCTTTGGAAATCAGTTTGCCGTTCAGCAGTCGCTGCTGGCGGGCGGGGAGGTGAGCAGGACGGCCTTGGTGACCTGGGCCGCGATCTCGGGGTGCATGCGGATGCCCACGACCTCGCCACCGTCGCCGACCAGCGCGCCTTCGATGTAGCCCGCATCGTTGTTCATCTGGAATGCGGCCGAGGCCACGTTCATGGTCTCGAAACGCGGACCGCCATCCTCCTCGTCGCCCCGCGCGTTGCGGCGCCGGGCCATCTCGTTTGCAGCGCGATTGAGGCTGGAGATAAAGGCGTTGAACTCGGCGAAGTCGGCGACACAATCGATGGTGTGTTGCTGCTCGTCGATGAACACCATCACGCAGCTGCGCCCGTCAGCGCTTACGCCGAGATGGAATTTGTTGAGAATGCCGGTCTGTTCGCAATCCATGGCGGCCTCCATCGTGATCCGTACAACGGGCCGATGGCGCATTAGTTCCGGGCTGTGACTCCCGGGGATTGTATTAGGCCGGCGATTCACACCTCCCTTGCGTCTCTCCTATGAGACCAGCGAATCGATGAATTGCGCCAGCGCCACGTCCTTTTCGCTGAAGCCGCCGGCGTCGTGTGTCGAAAGGGTGATCTCGACCTTGTTGTACACATTTGACCATTCGGGATGGTGGTCGGCCTTCTCGGCGGCCATCGCGACCCGGGTCATGAAGCCCCAGGCCTGGTTGAAGTCGGCGAACTTGAAGCTCCTGTGGATCGCGTCCCGGCCCTGGACTTCGCTCCAGCCCTTGAGCTTGGCGAGAGCGTCGCTGCGTGCCTTGCCGGTCAATTTGGCGGTCATGCGGGTTCCTCCTGTGATGGCCCAAAGCTTGCCTCCCAAGAGGATGGGAGCCTAGGCTCATCCGTTCAACAGGAGGCCGTACGTGAAACTGACCCGCCGTAAAGCGCTGCTCGCCGCGCCGTCGATTGCTTTGGCTTCGTCCGCCGCGCGGGCCGAGAAGGCCTCCGACAGTCTGCGCATCCAATTCGTCGACGCCGTTCCGAACGTGGATATGTATTTCAACAGCCAGCGCACGGGGCTCATCCTCGCCCACCAGGCCTGGGACATGCTGGTCCATCGCGACCCGTCGAACTTCGAGATCAAGCCGTCGCTGGCCACCGAATGGAAGTTCGCTTCGGATGCAAGCTCACTGGACCTCACCATCCGGCAGGGCGTGAAGTTCCACGATGGCAGCGGCCTCACCGCCGACGACGTGGTCTATACGCTCACCATGGCGTCCGATCCCGCGAGCAAGGTGGCGACACCCTCGAACTATGCCTGGATCGGCAAGGTCGAGAAGACCGGCGACTGGAACGTGCGCATCAACATGAAGAAGCCGACGCCGGCCGCGCTCGAATATCTAGCCATGGTGACGCCGATCCATCCCAAGGCCTACCGCGAGAAGGTCGGGCCGGAAGGCTTTGCCGCCAAGCCGATCGGTGCGGGCCCGTACAAGATCGTGAAGAACGATCAGGGCAAGCAGGTGCTTTACGAGCGCTTCGAGGACTACTGGAAGGACTCGCCCAAGGGCCGGCCGGCCATCAAGACGCTCGACGTGCGCTTCGTGCCCGATCTTGCGACCGAGGTAACCAACCTGCTCGGCCGCCAGACCGACTGGATCTGGAACATCAACCCCGACCAGATGGCGCAGATCAACAAGGTGCCCTACCTGCAGGCCCATCAGCAGGAGTCCATGCGCATCGGCTATCTCTCGATCGATGCCGCCGGTCGCTCGGGCAAAGACAATCCGCTCACCAAGCTCAAGGTGCGCCAGGCCATCTGGCATGCGGTCAACCGCAAGGAATTCGCCGAGAAGCTGGTGCAGGGCGGCAGCCGCGTGCCGCCCGCCCCCTGCTTCCCCAGCCAGTTCGGCTGCGATGCCAATGCGGCCGTGCTCTACGACTACGATCCCAAGAAGGCCAAGGAGCTGCTGAAAGAGGCGGGCTATCCGGACGGTTTCGAGATCGAGATGGTGACTTATGTGCAGCCCACGACCTGGCCCGCGGCGGTCCAGAACTATCTGGCCGCCGTCGGCATCAAGGCCCGCATCACGCAGCTCCAGGTCGCGCCGGCCATCCAGAAGGCCTGGGCCGGCCAGGCGCCGCTCTACATGGGCAGTTGGGGCAGCTACTCGATCAACGACGTGTCGGCGATCCTGCCGGTGATGTTCGGCAAGGATGCCAAGGACAACTACTCGGAGGATCCCGAGCTCGAGAAGCTGATCGCCGACGGCGGCGCCACCGCCGACAAGGAGGTCCGCGCCAAGGCCTATTCGGCGGCGATCAAGATCGCGACCGAGAAGGCCTACTGGCTGCCGATCAACACCTACGTGAACGCCTACGCTTTCTCGAAGGACCTCGATTTCAAGACCTACCCCGACGAGTTGCCGCGCTTCTACTTCGCGAAGTGGAAGTGACAGCAGGAAACACAAATCTGGAGCAGGCGGCGGTAGCTCCCGTTGAAAAACGGAAAAGGTGATCGCCTCTTGGCGGGAAACGAGGGGAGATTGGCGATCTCGCCAGGAGCCACGGGTCCATATAACGGCCTGTGAGGCGCTCAATCCTGGAGAACACCATGACCACCATGACTTTCACCAAGACCGCTCCGCCCGCCTGGCTGCTCGCGATGTGGAAGGAGATCGACGACAAGACCTTCGGCAAGGGCTTCGACTGCTTCGCCGAGAACGCGGTGTGCAATCTCGGCGTCGCCGACTGGCACGGCCGCGAGGCGATCCGCGAGAATCTGCGGAACTTCATCGACAAGGGCTTCACCGCGCTCCATGAGGTCGTGGAGTACTGGGACAGCCCGTCGCTGAAAATCTTCCACGGCAAGGTCGCGATGACGTTCGACGATCCCAGCCTGAAGAGCGTGCGGCCCACGATGACGCACTTCTTCTACATGAATGAGAACGATCCCACGAAGGTCGCCCGCTGGGTCGGCTCGGTCGGTCCGACCGGCTTCTAGGGAACGAGCAGACACTCCACGCCGCCGCTCTCGCGTTGCTTGAGCGGCGGCGTTTCAATTGCGCAACGCGGCTCGGCGATCGGGCAGCGCGGGTGGAAGCGGCAGCCGCTCGGGACGTTCGCCGGGTCAGGCAGCGTGTCGCCGAGACCGACATCAGGCACGCCAAGACCGGGCTCGGGCGTCAGCACCGAGGCGAGCAGCGCTTTCGTGTAGGGATGCTCGGGTGTGCGGAACAGGCGGTCGGTCGGCGCGGTCTCCACGAAGCGGCCGAGATACATCACTGCCACTTCGCTCGCGACATGCTCGACCACCGCAAGATTGTGGCTGATGAAGAGATAGGTGAGGCCGAGATCGCGGCGCAGTTCGGCGAGCAGGTTCAGGATCTGCGCCTGCACGGAAACGTCGAGCGCCGATGTCGGTTCATCGCACACCACGATGCGCGGCCGCAGAACGAGCGCGCGCGCGATGGCGACCCGCTGGCGCTGGCCGCCCGACAGCTCGGCCGGCAGGCGGCGGCCCATCTCGGCGGTGAGGCCGACGCGGCCCAGCATCTCGTCGACCCTCTTGGCGATATCGGCGCGGCCGAGATTGCCTTGGGCCACCAGCGGCATGGCCACGATGTCGCGCACGCGGCTCGTCGGGTTGAGCGAAGAGAATGGGTCCTGGAAGACCGGCTGGATCAATCGCGCGCGTGCCTTGCGATCGAGGTTGGCGATCTTCTGGCCTTCGACGGTGATCTCGCCTTTGTCCGCCGGCAGCAAGCCCAGGATCAGCCGCGCCAGGGTGGACTTGCCGCAACCCGATTCGCCCACCACGCCCAGCACGCCGCCCGGCGGCACGGCGAAGGAGACATCGTCCACCGCGACCACTCTGCGCTCGCCGCCGGTGAAGCCGGTCCGGCTGCGGAAGGTCTTGGCGACGCCGCGCACATCGATCGCGGGGATGCTCATGCGGGCAACCGGCAGAGGAACTCGTGCGTCGGGCCTGCCTGATGGCGTGGCACGGTATGCTGGCAGGTCTCGTCGGCGAAGCTGCAGCGCTCGCGGAAAGCACAACCTTCGAAGTCCGGGCCGATGCGTGGCACGGTGCCGGGGATCAAGCCAAGCGGCTGGTCGCGTTGCATCTTGCCCGGCACGGGCACGCAGCGCAGCAGCCCCTGCGTGTAGGGATGGCGCGGCCGGGCGAACAGCTCGGCGGTCGGCGCGCTTTCCACGATCTCGCCCGCATACATGACTGAGACATGCGTGGCGATCCGCGCGACGATTCCGAGATCGTGCGTGATCAACAGCAGGCCGAGTCCGAGGTCGCGCTGCAGGCTCGCGAGCAGCCGGAGGATCTGCGCCTGTACGGTGACATCGAGCGCGGTGGTCGGCTCGTCGGCGATCAGGAGCCGCGGGTCGCACATCAAGGCCATGGCGATCATGACTCTCTGGCGCAGACCGCCGGAAAGCTGGTGCGGGAACTGGCCGAGCCTCATGCCCGGTGCCGTGATGCCGACGCGAGCGAGCAAGTCGGCGGCACGATCGGTTGCCGCGCGCTGGCTTACCTTGCGATGGCGGCGCAGCACCTCGGTCATCTGCGAGCCGATCGTGTAGGCGGGATTGAGGCTGGTCATCGGCTCCTGGAAGATCATCGCCATGGCGTCGCCGCGCAGGCGCGCCATGCTTCGATCCGACAGGCCGAGCAGGTTCTCGCCCTCGAAGGCGAGCAGATCAGCGCGGCGCGTAGCGTTGCGCGCTAACAAGTTCATCACCGAGAGCGCCGTCACCGATTTGCCGCAGCCTGATTCGCCCACCAGGCAATGCGTCTGCCCACGCTCGACGGTGAGCGATACGCCGCGCACGGCCTCGGTCGGGCCGAAGCCGATGCGCAGGCCGCCGATTTCCAGGAGCGTACTCACGGCTCGCTCCGCGCGCGCGCGCCGAAGAAGTCACGCAAGCCGTCGCCCAGGAGATTGATGCCCAGCACCAGCACGAACAGCGCCACACCCGGGATCACGATCACCCAGGGGCTGAAGAACATGTAGTCCTTGGCCTCGGCGATCATCAGGCCCCAGGACGGCAGCGGCGGCGGCACGCCGAGGCCGAGGAAGGAGAGGGTTGCTTCGAGCAGGATGGCGAGTGCCGCTTCCAATGTCGCCACGACAACGAGGTGACTCGCGATGTTGGGCAGGATCTCGCGGGTGAGGATGCGAAAGCGCGAACAGCCGGCACACCACGCGGCGTCGACGAAATCGAGGCGCCGCACCTGCATGGTGGTCGAGCGCGCGACGACAGCGAAGCGGTCCCACAGAAGGAGGCTGAGCGTGAGCAGCAGCAAGATCATCGAGCTGCCGAGCAGACCCACGACGGCCAGTGCCACCAGCACGACGGGGATGGAAAGCCGCGTTGTGATGGCGAACAGCACGGCATCGTCGACCTTGCCGCCCATGAAGCCGCCCAGCACGCCCAAGGTGATGCCGATCAGGCCCGAGACGATGCTCACCGTGACGCCGATCAGCATGGAGATGCGGCAGCCCAGGATCAGGCGCGCGAGATAGTCGCGGCCGAGCTGATCGGTCCCCAGCAAATGATCGGGATTGGCGCCGTCCATCCAGAACGGCACTTGCAGGCGGTTGGGAATGTCTTGCGCGAAGGGGTCGTGCGGCACCAGCAACGGCGCGAAGATGGCGCAGAAGGCCGCGATGCCCACGATCGCCGCCCCCAGCCAGGTGCCTGCCAGCCGCCAGCCGAGCTTCATGCGCCGCGCAGTCTCGGATCGAGCACGGCGTTCAGGATGTCGGCCAGCATGGTGAGCGCGACATAGATCACCGCCAGCACCAGCACGACGGACTGCACCACCGGGAAGTCGTTCTTCTGGATGCTCTCCCAGGCCAGGAATCCGACACCGTGCAGGGCGAAGACCTGTTCGATCACGATCGAGCCGCCCAGCATGAAGCCGAGCTGCACCGCCGCGACGGCGACCACGGGAATAGCGGCGTTGCGCAGCGCATGCTTCAGCAGGATGGAGGTGCGGCTGAGGCCCTTGGCGCGGGCGGTGCGGATATAGTCCGCCGCTATCGCCTGGATCATGCCCGCACGAGTCAATCGCGTGAGCGCCGGCACGGCCGAGAAGGCCAGCACTACGCCGGGCATGATGTAGCTCTCCCAGGAATCGGTGCCCGAGATCGGCAACCATCCGAGCCTGAGCCCGAACACGATCATCAGCAGCAGCGCGAGCCAGAAGGAGGGCATCGCCTGCCCGAGCAGCGCCACGAGCTGCACCACGCGGTCGAGCGCGGTGTTCTCGTTCACCGCCGCCACGATGCCGAGCGGGATCGAGAGCGCGAGAGCGATCACCAGTCCGGTGAGGCCGAGTGTGAGGGTCACAGACATGCGCTCGCCGATCAGCTGCGACACCGGTTCCTTGAAGAAGAAGCTCTCGCCGAGATGGCCGGTCAGCGCCTGGCCCATCCAGTCGAAGAACTGCACGACCAGCGGGCGGTCGAGCCCATAGGCCTTGCGGACCGCGTCGACGTCCGCCTGCGTCGCGCTGGGGCCGGCGATGGAGATGGCGAGGTCGCCGGACAGTCGTGTCAGCACGAAGGCCAGCACCATCACCGTCATGGCGACGAGCAGCGCCACGATCAGCCGGCGGACGAGAAAACGCAGCATGCGGCTCTGAGCCTAAAGCGGTTCGTTGCGCGCGACCATGCGAATTGCGCGCCAACCGGCCCGGCGATGATGGGACAAAGTGGTGAACAATCCGTCACGACGGGACCTTGGCGAGGCCGCCGGGCTCCTATATGGGGGAGTGATGCCGGTCTTCACCAATCCGCGGCGCACGCCTGTCTTCGGCAAGGCGCCCTCCTTGGAGGACATCGAGGCGATCGCCGCCGAGGCGCTGGCGACGATCCCGGAGGAGTTCCGCCGCCACGTCGGCAACGTGCGTATCCAGGTCGAAGACTTCCCCTCGGAGGAGGTCGAGAAGACGATGGAACTCGAGACGCCGTTCGACATCCTCGGCCTTTATCAAGGCGTGTCGATGATGGAGCGCGGCGCGGGTCACATCGCCAACGACATCGACCGCATCTTCCTCTATCGCCGGCCGATCCTCGACTACTGGTGCGAATCGGACGACGAGGATCTGCCGCATATCGTGAGGCACGTGCTGATCCACGAGATCGGCCATCATTTCGGCTTGAGCGACGACGACATGGACGCGATCGAAGCGCGCGCCGAGGAAGAAGCCCGCCGAGCCCGGCCCGGCGCGTAACTCACTTCAGCAGGGCCAGAACCTCCGGGCCGGGCGCATAGAGCCGGGCCTTCACGCCATCGCGTTCGCGCACGAGGTCGAGCATCTCGGCGGGGATCGGCGCGCCCAGGTTCGTCGTGGCCATGTAGGCGCGATAGAGATCGTCGCTGCCATAGGCGCCGAGATCGGATTGTGGATAGTGCCATCCGCCGATCGTCTTGCCGAGCGCCGGGCCTTTTTCACGGATTTCGGCGTCGGCATCGGCGACGCCCTGGGCAATCGCGGCACGTTCGGCCTCGCCGAAGGCGCGGAGGTCGAAGGGATGACCGGGATGGAGATGCAGGTCGGCGAGATCCGCGAGCAGAGCCTGATCGCGCTCGCGCAATGCACATTCGCCCAGCATGGCGAGCCCGACGGTGAAGAGATCGAAGCGTTCCTCGCGCTTCGGAGCGGGCCAGTCGGAGACCGGCTCGGGCGGAGCATAGGTGCGATAGCGCATCAGCTCGCGCATCTCGAGGATGCGCCGCTCATTCCTTTGATCGGGTGTTTCCAGCATCAGGGCCGCGAGCTGGCGATAGGCCTCGGCGAGATCGTCGTCGTCGCCGTCGGCGAAGGCGATGTGGACGCGCAGCCAAACCGATGTCGACGGCGCATGGGAAACCTCGACCTCCATCGGCGCATCGCCTTTCCAGGCCGGTCCCACGATCATGCGCGGCTTGGGCGTGGCGCCGGAGAGCCGGCTGCTGACATGCGCGAAATTGTCGGTGAAAGGATCGAGGAACGCCGCCGTGTAGAAACGCTCGCCCATGGCGGGCACGGTGAAGAACATCGGCTCCTGTGAAAGGTCGAGCCAGGCCGTCGCCACGAGCATCCCATCCTGGGGTTCCGGCTGGCGCGTGAGCGTATTGATCCTGTGGCCGGATTCCATCGCATCGGCGTAGCGGCGCGCATACATCTCGTAGAGCGGTCGCAGATAGAGCGCAGCCCGGTGCGCTTGTGTACGCAGGTCGCTCTTCGGCTGTGCGTGTGCGCGCGTCGTGGCATAGGCGAACCCGCCCAATAGCGCCGCGCGCCGCCTCATGCCGCCCGTTCGCGGGCGAGTCGGCGCTGCATCACGAAGGCTGCGGCGTCGCGCCAGGGCTCGATCGTCCAGAACGATCGCGCGCGGCCCGAAGGCGAGGCGAGCACGAACACCGCCGCACCTTCGAGTGGCTCGGGCTGGAGGCCATAGGGCAATGACTTCGCCGATGTGGCGAGCTGGGCCGCATGCTTGCTGGTGAAGGCTATTGCAGCCGGCCGGTATTTGCGCAGCTTGGCATGCAGCGATTTGGCGTCCATGGCATCGGCGCTGAGCTCGTGGTCGGAGCCGTACTCGGTCTTGTTGAGGTCGGTGAGGCCCAGGCGCCAGGTCAGCAGTTCCGGATAGCGCTGAGGCGGCAGGCGCTCGTCGGTGAGGCCCACGGCATGCAGGGTCGCCCAGAACGCATTGCCGGGATTGGCATAGTAGGCGCGAGCCTTGTAGGAGGCGGGGCTGGGGGCGGTGCCGCAAAACACCAGGTCGAGGTCCGGCGCCAGGAGGTCGGGCACGAGAGGCTTGCGACGTTGCATGACGGCTGATGATGCACGAGAGTTGGCGGCGAGCAACCGAAGCAGTCATTAAGCTCGGCAACCGATTGAGACAGGCGGCGTTTCTCAGCAATGAGCGCGGCGTTCCATCTCGACAGTGAGGAAGAAGGCGCCGAACCGCGACCGGTGGTACTGGTCGTCGAGGACGAAATCCTCGTCCGGCTCGCCGTTTCTGCTTACCTGCGCGATTGCGGCTACGACGTGCTCGAGGCCGGCCATGCCGGGGAGGCGATCCGCGTCCTCGAAGCCGGCCTTCAGATCGACGCGGTCTTCTCCGACATCAACATGCCGGGTGGCATGACCGGCTTCGATCTCGCCTTGTGGATCGCCGCGCACCGCCCCCACGTCAAGGTCATGCTGACCTCGGGCCACCCGGAGAACCTCGCGGAGGGCCAGCTGGATGGCATCCTTGCCAAGCCCTACCATCAGAATGAGGTGGGACGCCGGTTGGGCGCATTGTTGAAGCGCTGAGCCCTTTTCCCTAGTCTGCTCTTTGGATGGGCCGGGGAGCGCGTTCGATCGTCTGTTTCGTCGCGTTGATCGCGGCGACGATCCTGCCGTGGCAGGCGAGCGTCGCCGCGCCACCAGCCGGCAGTGCCAGTCCCGCCACATCGCCGCCCGTCGCCGAGATCCACGCCGCCGTCGCCAAGGTCTATGGCTGGGGGGCGGGCTATCAGCGCGAGCTGCCCGACAAGAAAGCCGAACCGGAGCCTGAGCAGGGTCGGACTCACACCTTCCGGATTTCCGGCGACTTCGGTTCGCTTGCCGATCTGGTGTTGATCGGACTGATCATCGTGCTGGTGGTGGCGCTGGCCATCGGCCTTTCGACCGGCGACTGGAAGTGGCTCAAGGCACCTCGGCCCGCCAGGCCGCAGGAAGAGACGCGAGCCGTCGCAAGCCGGGAACGCGCCCGCGAAAGCCTGCACGAGGCCGATCGCTCGGCCGTCGCCGGCGACTGGGGTAACGCGATCCACATCCTGCTGCTCACCAGCATCGACCTCTTGCGCCGCCGCGTCGGCCAGGACGTGCCGGTGGCGTTGACCGCGCGCGAGCTGGTGGGCGTCGCCAACGTCGGCGACCTGCGTCGCGGTGACTTCGCAGCACTCGTGCAGGCGGCCGAACTCTGCCACTTCGGCGGCCGCTCTGCCGACCGCGCGCTCTACGACCGCTGCCGCGAGCACTATGAACGGCTGTGGGGCACGCCGCCGGAGGGCGTTCCCGCGTGAGCCTGCAGGAGCCGCAGCTTTTCGGACAACGCACGCTGATCGGCCTGATCGGCGTCGGCGCGATCGCCTTCATGGTGATGGCGGGCCTGCTGATCTCGGGCGACGCCGATCGCTGGAAGCCTGTGACGGCCGCCTCGGCGGGCTCCAAGTCGGCGGTCGGCTATCGCGCCTTCATCGAGGTGATGCGCGAGCTCAAGATGCCGCTTGGCACGCCGAGCACGGCGGAGCTGCGTCGCTCTTCCCTGCAGATCGTGCTCGATCCCAAGGAACCGAGTGAGCTGCACACGATCCTGGCCTCTTCGACCTGGCGGCCGGTCCTGGTGGTGCTGCCCAAATGGCAGGCCTATTCGGCGCCGTTCAGCGATGAGGTGGTGAGTGTCCACCTGCGCGATGTGAAGGGTGTCGAGGCGCTGGCCCATGAGGTGGCGCCGGATATCGAGGTGGTGCGGCCGGCGCAGGCGGGGCCGTGGCGCGTCGACGGCGTCGAGGGCACGCCGACCCTGCGCGAGCCGCAGCTCGTGCGCTCGCCTGCGCTCTGCCCCCTGGTGTCGAGCGAACAGGGCATCCTGATCGGCCGGCTCTGCGCCAAGCCCTGGATCGCCGTGCTGTCCGATGCCGATCTGCTGGCCAATCATAATCTGTGGCGGGGCGACAATGCCGTGCTCGCGATCAGCACCGTCAGCAAGCTGCGCAGCGGTGCCGGTCCGGTGATCGCGCTCGAGGCTGTCACGGCAGCGCCACCCGCACGCAGCATCTGGCGGCTGGCACTCACGCCGCCCTTCGTGTTGATCACCTTCAGCGCGGCGATCGCGGCGCTGGTCGCGCTCTGGTCGGCCGCCATTCGTTTCGGTCCGGCTGTCGCCGACGAGGTCGAGCGGCCGCCGGGCGTCATGCCGTTGATCGAGATGGCGGTGCGCCTGCTGCGCGTCGGCCTCGATGGTGGACGTCTGCTGCGCCGCTACGCCGATCTCCTGACGCTCGATCTCGGTCGGCGCCTGCACGCGCCGCGCGGCCTACAGCGTGTGGCCGACATCGGCGCGTGGCTCGATGCGACGCGGCGCGGCGGACGGGTCGGTGCGCGCTATGCCGATCTTGCGAACGAGGTCGATCAGATCGAACAACAGAAAAAGCCCAGCGCCACGGCGGCCGTCGCCACCGCGCTGCGCTTGCATGGATGGCGGGAGGATCTTCTGAATGGACGTTGAACCGCTGGTCGCGCTGCGCAAGCGCGTGGGAGAGGAGGTCGCCAAGGTCGTGATCGGCCAGACCGAGGCGATCGACCTCGTGCTGACCGCCCTGCTGGTCGACGGCCATGTGCTGCTGGAGGGCGTGCCGGGCGTCGCCAAGACGCTGCTCGCGCGCACCCTGGCGGCGACGCTGACGCTTGACTTCCGGCGTATCCAGTTCACGCCCGACCTGATGCCGGGGGACGTGATCGGCGCCAATGTCTTCAACTTCCAGACCAACGCCTTCGTGCTGACGCCGGGCCCGATCTTCTCCCAGCTGCTGCTGGCCGACGAGATCAACCGCACGCCGCCCAAGACGCAGGCCGCGCTGCTCGAGGCCATGCAGGAGCGGTCGGTCACCATCGACGGCCGCGGCCATCCGCTGGGACCGCCGTTCATGGTGATCGCGACCCAGAACCCGATCGAGCAGCAGGGCACTTATCCGTTGCCCGAGGCGCAGCTCGACCGCTTCCTGTTCAAGCACCGTTTCGACTATCCCTCGCGCGACGAGGAGCTGGCCGTGGTGACACGCCATAGTGCCGGCACCGAGCTTGCCGATCCCATCGTCGCGGGCGTGGGCGCGGTGATCGACGCGCCGAGGCTCGCCGAGCTCAAGGCGATCGTGCGCGGTGTACAGCTCAAGGACGAGATCGTGGCCTACGTCGTCGATCTGGTGCGCTCGACGCGCGAGCATCCCTCGCTGCAATTCGGCGGCTCGCCGCGCGCGGCGACCATGCTCGCTTCGTCGGCGCGCGCGTTGGCGGCCTTCGAGGGCCGCGATTTCGTGATCCCCGACGACGTGAAGCGGCTCGCCCAGCCGGCCCTGCGCCATCGCCTCGTGCTCTCACCGAGCGCGGAGATCGAGGGGCAGAGCGTGGACAGCGTGCTCGCCCAGATCGTCGAGCATCAGGCCGCGCCGCGCTGATGCAACCGACACCACGCGCGCTGCTGCTGTTCGCGCTCACGGTGGCGCTCGCCGTGCCGTGGGTGCTGGCCTTCGGCCAATGGTGGGAGATGGGCGCGGCGCTTTCACTGACGGCGCTGCTGGCGCTTGCCATCGACGGCGCCCTGGCGCCGGGACGCCGCCGGGTGAGGGTCGAGACGAAGGTGCCCGATCTCATCTCCATCGGCAGTCCCGCGCGCCTCTCGGTGGCGCTGGCGGCGGGCCGCAATCCCGGCGGCCGCTGCTCGGTGCTGGCCGAGCTTTCGGGCCCGATCCAACCGCCGGCCGTTGCCACCATCGACTGGTCGGGAGCCGGCGAGGGGCTCGCGGAATGGCTGCTCACCGGCAAGCGCCGCGGTGAGGCCCGGCTCGAGCGCATCTGGCTGCGCTGCACGGGGCCGCTCGGGCTGATGGCCGTGCACAGCCGCTACGAGATCGGCAAGGCGATCGCGATCACGCCGGACATCGCCGCGGTGCGCGTGGCGGCGCTGAACTTCGCGCAGCGCGACGCGCTGTTCGGCCAGAAGGCGATGCGCCAGCAGGGCGAGGGCAGTGAGTTCCGGGCGCTGCGCGAATACGTGCCCGGCCTCGACCATCGCTCGATCGACTGGAAGCAGTCGGCCAAGCACCGCAAGCTGATGTCCAAGGAGTTCTTCACCGAGCGCAACCAGCAGATCGTCTTCGCATTCGATTGCGGCTACCTGATGAGCCAGCCGCTGGGCGATGTGCCGCGGCTCGACCATGCGATCAATGCTGGCCTGCGCATGGCCCATGTCTCGATGCTGAGCGGCGATCGCGTGGGCGTGTTCGGCTTCGACAGTCGGGTCCGCGTCTTCGCCCGCCCCATCGGCAGCATGACGAACTTTCCACTGATCCAGCGCCAGATGGCCCGCCTCGCCTATCGCGCCGAGGAAAGCAACTACACGCTCGCGCTCATGGACCTGATGGGCCGTCTCGACCGGCGCAGCCTGATCGTGGTGATGACGGACTTCGCCGACACCGTCGGCGCCGAGCTGATGGTCGACAATCTCCGGCGCCTGGCCGGCAAGCATCTAGTCCTGTTCGTCGTGCTGGCCGACCGGCAACTCGCCCAGGTCGCGGCGGCACGCCCCGAGACGTTCCTGACTCTCGGCCGCTCGGTCTTCGCGCAGGACTTCGAGGCCGAGCGCGAGATCGTGCTGCAGCGCCTGCGGCGGATGGGCGTGCAGTGCGTGCAGGCCGAGCCCGGCCAGCTTGGCGTCGAGCTGATCAACCGCTATCTCGATATCAAGCGGCGGGACATGCTGTAATGGCTCTCGAGCTGAAGAGCACCCAGTTCCGCCGCGAGCGCGAGGGCACCTGGCGCGAGCTCGAGAAGCTCGTCGAGCGCGCCGAGAAGAGCGGCGTGGAAACGCTCGACGGTGCCAGCCTGACGCGGCTGCCGACGCTCTATCGCGCCACCCTCTCCAGCCTCTCCGTCGCGCGCGCCGTCTCGCTCGACCGCAACCTGCTCAACTATCTCGAGGCGCTGTGCGCGCGGGCCTATCTCAGCGTCTACGGTGTGCGCGAGCGGCCACTCTCGCTTCTCCTTGCTTTCTTCGCCTGGCGGTTGCCCATTGCAGTGCGTGCCGCCTGGCGTCCCATTGCCATCGCCGCGCTGGTGATGCTGGCGGGTACGCTCTCGGCCTGGTGGCTCACCGTGCACGACCCGTCCTACTACGGTTCCTTTGTAGGCGAGATGGAGCAGGGGCGGAATTTCCAGAGCACGCCCGAGCAGTTGCACCAGAGTCTGCAGGGCACCGGGAACAGCGGGCAGCTTGGCGCCTTCGCGGCCTATCTCTTCTCGCGCAACGCCGGCATTGGCATGCTGAGCTTCGCGCTCGGCTTCATGCTCGGTATCCCGACCCTGATCCTGACCTTCGTCAACGGCCTCACCCTCGGCGCCTTCTTGGCGCTGCACCAGAGCAAGGGTTTACTGCTGGAATTTGCGGGCTGGCTCTCGATCCATGGCCCGACCGAGCTCACCTCCCTGGTGCTGGCGGGCGCGGCGGGACTGAAGCTCGCTTCCGCGATCCTCTTCGCCGGCCGTGAGCCGCGGCTCACACGCCTGGCGCGCGACGGCCGCGATGCCGCCGTTATCGTCATGGGCGCGGTGCTGCTGCTGTTTCTGGCCGGCCTGCTGGAAGGCATTGGCCGCCAGACCATCCTCGACACTTTGCCGCGCTTCCTGATCGGCTGGAGCGTGTGGGGCGCCATCGTCGCCTATTTTTGTCTGGCCGGGCGGGCGCACCGATGACCGACGCCGCTCTCTCCCCGCTGCCGGGCGACAAAGCCATGCGCAGTGTCGTGACGCCCGAAGGCGTGGCGGTGCACATCAGGCTTGCCACGATCGGGGAGCGCTTCTCGGCGTTGCTGATCGACCTGGTCATCCTGTTCGTCGCGCTGATCGCGCTCGCGATCGTGTCACGCTTCATCGGCGGCAATTTCGGCGCGGCTGCCTACATCCTGATCCTGTTCCTGCTGCGCAACTTCTACTTCGCGGGCTTCGAGCTCGCCTGGAACGGCCGCACGCCGGGCAAGCGCATGACCTCGCTGCGCGTCATCAACCGGCGGGGCGGGCCGCTCACACCCGCCGCCGTGATCGCGCGCAACCTGATGCGCGAGGTCGAGCTTTTCGTGCCGCTGACGCTCGCCTTCTCGGGCGCCATAACCGCTGCGATGGGCCTTTCCGTTGGCTGGATCTGGTTGGTGGCGCTGGTCTGGGTCGGCGTGCTCGCCTGCCTGCCGATCTTCAACCGCGACCGTCTGCGAGCGGGCGACCTGATCGCCGGCACCTGGGTCGTGGCCGAGCCACGGCCGGTGCTGCTGCCCGATCTCGCCGAGACCGCTCCGGGCGGCAGTTGGGCCACCCAGGAGGTCGCGGACTACAGCTTCACGACGACGCAGCTCGACGTCTACGGCGTGAAGGAACTGCAGGTGCTGGAGGACGTGCTGCGGTCGAATGGACCGGCGCAGGGCGATGTGCGGCGCGACATCGCCCAGCGCATTGCGCGCAAGATCGGTGTCGAGCCGCCGATCCCGAACGATCTCGAGACGACGCGCTTCCTCGAGGCCTTCTATGCCGCCCAGCGCCGACGACTGGAGGCGGAAATGAGCTTCGGCCGCCGTCGCCGCGACAAGTTCGACCGCCCGGCGGGCCGGGTCAGTCGAACACCGACGCGATCTGGTTGATGTCGGCGCCTTCCTTGTCGCGCCGCAGGTAGACGTAGAGCGTGGCCATGACGCAGGCGCTGAAAGCCTGAGCAAGTGTTGTCACGATCCAGGTGATGACCTCGAACAGAGCCGTCTCCACCTGTCCCAGGATGCCGGCGATGCCGCCCACGATCATGCCGGCCGCCACGACGATGATGATCATCACCACGATCACGCCGAATACCCGCCAGCGGCGGCCGAGCGTGAGGTCGCTGCTGCGCCTGAGCGAGTTCATGATGCTCGTATTCTCGATGGCCGCCGCCGGGATCGCCACGGCCCACATCGTGTAGAGGATCAGGCCGGGGATGAGGAACAACAGTGATGCCACACCAATGGCGAGTCCGGAAACGATGGCCACGCCCAGCGCCGCGCCGAGATGGCCGAGGCCTGTCGACAGGCAGTCGCCGATCGTCACCTGGCGGCCGCGCAGCACCTGCGTGGTACCGTAAACCAGGGTCACGGTGATGATCTGCGAGACGATGAGATTCACGACCATCTGCACGACCGGCGTCGTCGAGACGAACGACAGGATCAGGCTCGGCAGGCCCGCGACCAGCGCCGTGCCGCCGAACGGCACCAGATGACTGCCGAAGGCCGAACCGGCCGCGCCGATCACCGCTCCGATGCTCCAGTCGGTGCCGGAGCCGCTGCCGCTCATGCCTGTCGCTGTCATCGTACTTCCCTCAATCGAAGACGGATGCGATCTGATTGATGTCGACGCCTTCCTTGTCGCTGCGCAGCGCGTAGTAGAGCGTGGCAAGCAGGCAGGTGAAGAAGGCGGCCCCGAGCGAACCTACGATCCATCGCACGACGGCAAGCGTCGCTGTCGGCCGGGTCATGAATGTCGTGAAGCTGCCGCCCGATCCCGCGCCGACGGCCGCCATCACGATGAGATTGACCGCGATCAACATCACGCCGGCCAGGACGACGATGCCCAGGATGCGCCAGCGGCGGTCGCGGGTGAGGGCGCTGCTGCGGGCGAACGAGGCCGAGACGCCCGTCTTTTCGACCACCGCGGCCGGCACGGCCACCAGCCACATGAGCATCAGGATGATGCCGGGTACGATCAGCAGGACGAAGCCCACGATGTAGGCGATCCACGCGAGGATCGCGACGACGAGCGCCGTTCCGAGCCGCTTGATGCCTTCCGACAGACACTCGCCGATGGCGACCTTGCGACCGCGCAGTGCTTGCATCGTTCCGTAGATCAGGGTGACGGAGATGACCTGCCCGAGGAACAGGTCGAGGATCGTCTGGAACAGTGATATGGGCACCGCCAGCCTGAACAGCAGGCTTGGCAGCAGGATCAGCAGGGCCGTACCGACGAACGAAACGAAATGCCCGAAGAAAATGGAAAAGGTCGTGCTGAACACGGATCCGATGCCCCACTGACGTGAGCCACCCGTATCGATCGCTGTCATGTCGAGCTCTCCCCTTCTCTTCACGCGCGTCCTGCGAAATGTAGCACGAAGCGACTGTGGGAAAAGTTGACTCTTGCAGGAGCGCTTTTCACCTTGGGGCCGCATTTGGGAGGAACGGATGGCGAAGATCGACCCGGCAGACGAGGCACAGCTTTTCGCGACGATCGATCGCTGGGTCGAGCGCGAGGTGCGGCCGCGGGTCAAGGAATACGACCATGCCGACAGATGGCCGGCCGAAATCGTCGAGCAGATGAAGGAGCTTGGCCTGTTCGGCGCGACCGTCTCTCCCGAGTATGGCGGCCTCGGTCTGCCGGCCACGACCTACGCGCAGATCGTGATGAAGATTTCCGCGGTGTGGATGGCGATCACCGGCATCTTCAATTCCCACCTGATGCTGGCGCTGGCGGTCGAGAAGTTCGGCACCGAGCCGCAGCGCCGCCACTGGCTGCCGAAGTTCGCCTCGGGCGAAGTGCGCGGCGGGCTCGCGCTCACCGAGCCCAATGCCGGCACCGACCTGCAGGCGATCCGCATGACTGCGCGGCGCGACAGGGGCGACTATGTGATCAACGGCACCAAGACCTGGATCAGCAACGGCATCGAGGGCTCGTGCTTCGCACTGCTGGTGAAGACCAATCCCGAGGCGAGCCCGCGCTATTCCGGCATGAGCCTGTTCATCGCGCCCAAGGGGCCGGGCTTCACGGTGGGCCGCAAGCTCGAGAAGCTGGGTTATCACTCGATCGATTCGGGCGAGCTGATCTTCCAGGACTATCGCATTCCGGCGGACCATCTGATCGGCGAAGTCGAAGGCCGTGGCTTCACGCAGGTGGCGGGCGGGTTGGAACTCGGCCGCATCAACGTGGCCGCCCGCGGCGTCGGCATCGCCGAGGGCGCGCTGCGTCTTGCGACCGACTACGCGCAACTGCGCCAGACCTTCGGCAAGCCGATCATCGAGCATCAGGCGATCGCCACGAAGATCGGCGAAATGGCGACGCGGGCGCGCGCCGCGCGCCTGCTGACGCTCGACGCCGCCGGTGCCTTCGATCGCGGCGAGCGCTGCGACATGCAGGCAGGCATGGCCAAGTACTTCTCGTCCGAAGCGGCGCTGGAGAACAGCACCGAGTCGATGCGCATCCACGGCGCCTACGGCTATTCCAAGGAATACGACATCGAACGGCTCTACCGGGACGCGCCGCTCACCTGCATCGGCGAGGGTACCAACGAAATGCAGAAGCTCATCATCGCCCGGCAGTGGGCCCGTCACAGCGCGTCGACATGAACGACAAACCTCTGAAGGGCATCCGTGTCCTCACCCTCGAGCAGTTCGGTGCCGGTCCGTATGGCACGATGTTCATGGCCGAACTGGGCGCCGAGGTGATCAAGGTCGAGTCACCCGACGGCGATCCCTCGCGCCAGGTCGGACCCTACCGGCTGGGCAAGGATGACAGCGAGTACTTCCAGGCCTGGAACCTCGGCAAGAAGAGCGTGACCATCGATCTCAAATCCAAGGACGGGCGTACGCAGTTCGAGGCGTTGGTGAAGAGCGCCGATTGCGTCGTGAACAACATGCGCGGCACGCAGCCCGCCAAGCTCGGCATCGACTATGCGAGCTTGAAGCACCTCAAGCCTTCGATCGTCTGCCTGCACATCTCCGCCTATGGCCGCTTCAACGAGCGCAGGGACTGGCCGGGCTACGACTTCCTGATGCAGGCCGAGGCCGGGCTGATGGAGCTGACCGGCGATCCCGCCGGTGCGCCGACGCGAGTGGGCGTATCCCTGATCGACAGCATGAGCGGCCTGACCGGCACCGTCGGTCTGCTGGCGTGCTTGCTGCGGGCCAAGACGACCGGGCAGGGCGGCGACGTCGATACCTGTCTCTATGACGTGGCCATGCACCAGCTCACCTATCCGGGCACCTGGTATCTCAACGAGGGCGATGTCTCGCCGAGGGTGCCGCGCTCGGCGCACCTGTCGCTGGGGCCGGTCCAGACATTCCCGACCAAGGATGGCTGGATCTTCATCATGTGCATGACGCAGAAGTTCTGGCTGGAACTCTGCAAGGCGATGGGCCGCGACGACCTTACAGGCGATCCGCGCTTTCCTGACCCCGGGGCGCGCGCCAGGAACCGCGCGGCGCTCGACGATGCGCTCGACCCGACCTTCAAGACGCGCACGACGGCTCAGTGGCTCACAAGGTTCAACGGCGTGCTGCCGGCCGCGCCGGTCTATCGGCTGGATCAGGCGCTCGACAGCGACTTCGCCAGGGCCACAGGCATGGTGTCGTCGGTGCCGCATCCGGCCAAAGGCGATCTCCGCATCATCGCCAATCCCATCCGTGTCGATGGCGAACGGCTTTCGCAGGAAGCCTGTTCACCCCTGGGCGCGGACAACAAGAAGTACCTCGCATGAAACTCGAAGGCATCAAGGTCGTCGATCTTTCCTGGTTCCTGCCGGGGCCGTACCTGACGACCGCGCTCGCCGATCACGGCGCCGAGGTGATCAAGGTCGAGCCGCCGACCGGGGATCCCGGCCGCGAGATCCTGCCGAAGGACCCGCGCACCTCGGTGTTCTTCCGCAACATGGGACGCGGCAAGAAGAGCGTCGTGCTCGATCTCAAGAGCGAGCAGGGGCAGGCTGATTTGTTCCGGCTTTGCTGTGAAGCCGACGTCGTCGTCGAATCGTTCCGGCCCGGTGTCGCGGCGCGCTTTGGCGTCGGCTACGAGGCGGTGAAGGCCAAGAATCCCGGCATCGTCTACTGCTCGATCAGCGCCTTCGGACAGGACGGCGCCTATCCCGGCCGCGCCGCGCACGATCTGGCGCTCGAAGCCATGACGGGCGTGCTGAGCCTCACCCTGGGCGACGACGGCCGGCCGGCCATTCCCGGCATTCCCGTCGCGGATCTGGTGAGCGGCCTGCATGGGCTGAGCGGCGTACTGATGGCGTTGCTGCGCCGGCAGACGACGGGCAAGGGCGACTATATCGATGTTTCGATGCACGAGACGTTGATGGCGTCGTGCGCCAACGTCGTCGGCAGCGCCTTCAACGAGAACAAGCATCCCGACGTGAAGAACCAGCGCACGACCGGCGGCGCCGCGTTCTATCGCATTTACGACACCTCCGACGGCCGCCAGCTCGTGCTGGCCGGTCAGGAGATGAAGTTCATCAAGAACCTTCTCGGCGCGCTCGGGAAGCCCGAATGGGCGGAGCTGTGTGAATGGCCCGGGGCGCATCAGAAGCCTGTGGTGGAGTTCCTCGCCGCGACCTTCAAGGCGAAGCCGCTGGCGCACTGGATGGATTATCTGGAGAAGCTCGACATCTGCTACGGGCCGGTGAACACCCTGCCCGAGGCGATCGCCGAGCCGAACCTGCTGAAGCGCGGCTTCATGGTGACCGACGAGGCGGGCCGCAAGCATTTCGCGCCCGCCGTGCGCTTCAAGGACGAGCCGTCGAAGCCTCTTTATCGCGAGCCGCTGCTGGGCGAGCATACAGACGAAATTCTGCGAGGGACAAAGCCATGACCGACACCCAGACGTCCACGGCGCCGCTTCCCGGCGACGAGCTGTCGGCCTATCGCGTCAAGGCGGGCCAGCCCCTCGTCACCGGGGCGACGGGCCGCGACCGGGGCACCGGTCCTTTCAAGCGCCTGGTCCTGCGCGGCGCGACGGTGATCGACGGCACGGGCGCGCCGCCGATCGGCCCGACCGACATCGTGATCGAGAACAACCGCATCACCTTGATGAAGAAGGCGACCGGCAACCTCTCGACGGCGGCCAACAAAGTCGCGGCGGGCGATCACGAGATCGACTGCCGGGGCAAGTGGGTAACGCCGGGCTTCATCGACTGCCACGCTCACGCGGGCGTCGCCTATCACTCGGCGAACGGCTGGGTGCCGCCGGTCGACTATGTCTACAAGCTCTGGCTGGCGCACGGCGTCACGACGGTGCGCGAGATGGGCTCGATGAACGGGCTGGGTTGGATGCTCGACCAGAAGAAACGCTCGGCCGAGAACACGATCGCGGCGCCGCGGCTGCTCGCCTACGCCTACTTCCCGGCCGTCAACGACATGCTGAAAGTGCTGCACACGCCGGACGAGGGCCGCGCCTGGCTGCGCAAGCTGAAGGACCGCGGCGCCGACGGCGTGAAGTTCTTCGGCGCGCCGCCCGCCATCATGGAAGCCGCTCTGGACGAGTGCGTGCGGCTCGGCCTGCGCTCGGGCTGTCACCACGCGCAGATGGCGGTGACGCGCATGAACGCGCTGACGACGGCGAAGTGGGGTCTCACCAGCGCCGAGCATTACTACGGCCTGCCGGAAGCGCTGTTCGAGGATCGCATCGTCCAGCACTTCCCGCTCGACTACGACTACAACGACGAATATTTCCGCTTCTCCGTCTCCGGCCAGATGTTCAAGCAGGGCGCCGAGCCCGGCTCGGCCAAGTGGAACGAGGTGATGGAGAACTTCCTGAAGATCGGCTTCACCTTCGTGCCGACCTTCACCATCTACGACGCCAACCGCGACCTGATGCGTGCGCGCCAGGCCGATTGGCACAAGGACTACACCTGGAAGTCGATGTGGAACTACTTCACGCCGCAGCGCGGCGGGCACGGTTCCTACTGGTATCGCTGGTCGACCACCAACGAGGTCGAGTGGAAGGAGAACTACCGGCTCTGGATGGCCTTCATCAACGAGTACAAGAATCGTGGCGGCCGGGTCTGCACCGGCAGCGATTCGGGCTTCATCTACTCGATCTTCGGCTTCGGCTATGTCCGCGAGCTCGAGCTGATGCAGGAGGCGGGCTTCCATCCGCTGGAGGTCATCCGTTCGGCGACGTCGCAGGGCGCGGCACTCTGCGGCATCGAGAACGAGGTCGGTACGCTCGAGGTCGGCAAGCTCGCCGACGTGCTGGTGCACGACCACAATCCGCTGACCGACTTCAAGTTGCTCTACGGCACGGGTGCGATGCGCTTCAACGATGCGACCAATGCGGTCGAATGGCATCGCGGGCTGAAGTACACGATCAAGGACGGCGTGATCTACGACACCGCCGAGCTTTTGGCTGACGTGCGCGACCTCGTGAAGGCGAGCTGGGAAGAGGACGTGCCCGCCAAGTACGCGCCGCAGCAGCAGAAGGCGGCGGAGTGACCGACTTCGTCGTCCTGACGGGCTTTCTGGGCTCAGGCAAGACGACGCTGCTCCGCGACTATCTGACCGGCCCCGAAGCCGCGGATACGGCGGTCATCGTGAACGAAGCGGGCGAGATCGGTCTCGATGGCGTGATCCTGCGCGAAGGCGGCGGCGATTCGCAGATCGCCATGCTGTCGAACGGCTGCATCTGCTGCACGGCCGGCAGCGATCTCGCCTTCACGATCGACCGGTTGCTCAGCGTGGAACGATCAGGCGCGACCGGGCCGCTGCGCCGCATCGTACTGGAGACCAGCGGTCTCTCGAAGCCCGGCCCCGTCTTGCGCCAGCTCGCTAGCCTGGCCGCGCATCGCTTGCGCGTCTCGGTGCTCGCGACCTTCGATGCTACGCGCGGGGCCGAGACGGCTTCGTTCGAGGAAGCGGCCGCGCAATGGGCCGCCGCGCATCGCATCGTCATCACGAAGACCGATGCCGTCTCGCCTGATGCCTTGGCGCGTGCGAAGGAAGAGGCCGCTGCTCTCAATCCCTTGTCGGAAATCGTCGCTCTGGCCGAGCGCGATCGCGCAGTGGCGGCCGCCTTCGCGCCGCTCGTGGGAAGTGCGCCGATGCCCGCGTCGATCGAAATCGCGAAGCCGTCGGTTCATCCGCGCATCGCCGTCCGTCTCGCGCGTCCGAACGGCGTGCTGGCCTATGACGATCTCGCGGACTGGCTCGACAATCTGGCGGGCGCTCTCGGTGAGCGGCTTCTGCGCCTGAAAGGCCTCGTGCGGGTCAAGGAGAGCGAGCGGCCAGTGCTGGTGCAGAGCGTCGGCACGCTTTTCTCCCAACCGCGGCCGTTCGGCGAGCCTGGGGCCGCGCCGCCGCTCTTCCTGGTCATCATCGTGCGCGACCTCCAGCCGATGGAACTGGAAACCGTCGAGCCGGCCGGGCTGTTCGCCTTTTCCGCGGGAACGGAGCGGACAGCCCTGCCCAAGACCTTGCCGCGGGTCTCCGTCGCCAGAAACTGACCAAGATCATGTCCCTCTCCGCCCGCGCTAGCGGGGGGAGAGGCTAGGAGAGGTGGGTAGCTGCCAAGGAACGGACTGCCAGCCGTGTGGCATGGGCGCCTCATGACCCACCTCTCCTAGCCTCTCCCCCACTTACGCGCCGATGAAGGCGCTCCAGCGGGCGGAGAGGGACATGAATGTCCTTAAAGCCCGATGCGCTGCCGAAACGCCTCGTCGCGCATTGAAGCCTCCTGGCCGATCAGGTCGTCGCTGGCGCTGTCGCAGAGATGGAGCAGGCCTTTCACGGCGTGCGCCACCGGCGAGAGGTTGGCGCGCGGGATCTGGCTCACGGCATTGATGCCCGAGGCGCGGATCGTGACCTGCATGTCGGTGTCGATCGTGCCGGGCGAGAAGCCGAAGATGCGAACCTTGCCCGCCGTTTCGAGCGCGATGGACCGCGTCAGCATGGCGAGTCCCGCCTTGCCGGCGCAGTAGGCACTCCAGCCTTCGAGCGGCCGGTGTGCGGCGCCTGAGGAGACGTTGACGATCGTGCCACCAGTCCGCTGCATGTCGCCCAGCACGGCGCGCACGACATTGTAGGCGCCGATCAGGTTGATCTGGATGTTGCGCGCCCACACGGCCGGATCGGAGGTGGCGACATCGGCGATCGGCTCGATGACGCCGGCATTGTTCACCAGGATGTCGAGCCCGCCCAGCCGCGCGCGGATATCGGCCACGGCGCGCTCGACGGTCGGATAGTCCGACACGTCGCAAGCCAGCGCCTGGGCCTTGTCGCCGATCTCGCGCGCCACCTTCAGGGCAAGGTCGCCGTCGCGCGCCAGCAGCATGACCTTGGCACCCGCCTGGGCCAGTGCCCGCGCCACGCCTTCCCCAAGGCCGCGACTCGCGCCGGTCACCAATGCGATTTTTCCCTGCAAGCTCATCGACTTTCCTCCGTTACAGTCCCCACCATAACCCACGGGAGGAAGAAATGGCCGGCAAGGTCGGATTCATCGGCTTGGGCGCCATGGGCGGGCCGATGGCGCGCAATCTCATCGGCGCGGGCACGCCGCTGGTGGTGCACGACGTCGATACCTCGAAGACGGCGGGGCTGAACGCCGAGGTGGCAAACTCGGCAAAGGAAGTGGCGTCCAAGACCGAACGCACCATCCTGATCGTCGAGACGACGGAGCAGGCCCAGTCGGTGATCGCGGGGGCCGAAGGCATCATCCAGAGCGCCCGGCCCGGTCATATCGTGATCTGCATGGCGACCATCGATCCCTTCGCGGCGCGGGCGCTTGCCAGCGAGCTGGCCACGAAAGGCATCGTCATGATCGACGCGCCGGTGAGCGGCGGCACGGGTCGCGCGCAGTCGGGCGATCTCTCGGTGATCGTGGGCGGCGACGAGGCCATCGTCGACAAGTGCCGCGATCTCTTCGACATCATGGGCAGCCAGACTTTCCATGTCGGCCCGCTCGGCCATGGGCTGGCGATGAAGCTCGTGAACAACATGCTGGTGCAGGTGAACACCGTGGCCGTCGCCGAGGCGATGGTGCTGGGCGTCAAGGCGGGCCTCGATCCCAGGATGGTCTACGACGTGGTGAAGGTCTCGACCGGCGCCAGCGCCGCCTGGGATCTCCGTGTGCCGCGTATCCTGAACGGTGACTTCGTACCGGGCGGCACGATCGACATCTCCTACAAGGACCAGGAGCTGGAGACCGCCTTCGCCAAGCGCCTCGGCGTGCCGCTGCTGCTCGCCAACGTGACGCAACAGGTCTACCAGATGGCGCGCGCGCAGGGTCTCAACAAGCAGGACGGCTCGGCGATCGTGAAGGTCTTCGAGAAGCTGGCCGGCGTCACGGTGAGGAAAGAGCAATGACCACGTTCGTGCTGCTGCATGGCGCCTATCAGGGCGGCTGGATCTGGAACCCGGTGGCTGAGCGGCTGCGGGCCAAGGGACATCTGGTGCTCGCGCCGACGCTCGATGGCTGTGCCGAGCGCGCCCTGCAACTCCGCGCCGGCATCACCACCGAGACGCATGCCGACGAGGTCGCGAAGCTGCTCTTCTACAACGACCTCAAACACGTCGTGCTGGTCGGCACCAGCACTGGCGGCATGGTGATGGCGCGCGCGGCCGAACTGGCCCGCGAGCGCGTGGCGCGCATGGTGTTCGCCGATGCCCTGGCGCTGTTCAATGGCGAGGCGGTGCCCGATTTCGTCAAGCGCCCGACGGCGGTGAATACCGAGCTGACGACCGGACCGTCGAAGCAGGATTTCGAGACCCGCCTGTTCGCCGATCTCGAGCCCGCGACGCGTGCCTGGGCGATGGAACGCTGCCTGCCGCATCCGATCGCGCCACTGACGGCACCCGTGAAGCTCGACCGCTTCTGGGATCAGGACTGGAACGCCTCGGTGATCTGGTGCCGCAAGAGCACCAACCCGCCCGTCGCTCATCAACGCCGCGCCGCCGACCGCCTGAAGGCACGCTGGCACGAACTCGACACCGGCCACTATCCGATGCTGAGCGAGCCCGACTCGCTCGCGAAGCTGATCGTCGAGGGCTGACGCGCTCTTTCTTTCCTCTCCCCCGTGAGACGGGCGGAGGTGATTTGAACAATGGAAGACCGCTCGGCCCCTGATCTTCTTGCCGAAAAACGGATTCATTGATCAAAACAGATGCTCGGCCTTGGGAGCTGGCAGACTCCACGCGTGATCAAGGAGAGCCATCTTTTTGCAGTCGGCCGAGTTAGCGCAATTAGCGCAGCTGCGCAGCCGCTTTGCGTCCATCTAGGAGAGCAGGGCTGTCGCCTTGGCGAGCGGGACCGGCGCGTCCTGCAGCAGCAGGTCCATCGCTTCCTGCTCCCACGCGGGTTCGTTCAGCGACAGCGGGTCCTGCGGCGCCAGGCGATGCTCGATCACGAGCCGCGACAGCAAGAGACGCCGGGCATCGCCGCCTTGCGCCCCGAGCGTCGCGCCTTCCCAGGCCAGCAGCGCCGCGGACGCTGCGTGATAGAGCGCGCCGGCGGCGAGGCGGGCACGTTTTTCGTGCTTGCGATCCGACGCCACGGCTTCGGCAAAACGCTCGACGCGGTCGAGGGTGCTGCCGAGCAGGCCCTTGTACTGGCCGGGCAGGCTGCCGCTCGGCTCATACTTCGCCTTGAGCGCGGCGGAGAGCGTCTTGTGACCGCCCGCCTTGCCGACGGCACGCTGCACCACGTCGAGGGCGTTGATGTTCGACGTGCCTTCCCACAGCGTGCCGATCTGCGCGTCGCGCACCAGCCGTGCGGTCACCCATTCCTCGATGTAGCCGATACCGCCGCGCACCTCGAGCGCCTGGCTGGCGACCGGAATGTTGTCGCGGCAGGCACGGAACTTG
>Ga0153954_1000403_pt1 | contig 35258 bp, 36 predicted proteins | sample TSFL038MetaG_FD_102277 | JGI IMG/M metagenome (GOLD analysis project Ga0153954, IMG submission 102277) | Attine ant fungus gardens microbial communities from Florida, USA - TSFL038 MetaG | ecosystem: Host-associated > Fungi > Mycelium > Unclassified | place: USA: Florida, Wekiwa Springs State...
TAACAAAGGCTCTAATTCGCTCCATTCTTCATCCGATAAATCATCCGGATATCGTTGCCTTTCCATAGTGTTCCTCAAAAATTGAGTTCAATAAATTACTCAATTTTTGAGTTTGTGAACACACACTTAGATAAGTTGATATATTTTATTTTAATTTAATAAATTAATTATATCTTAATTAATATGTTTTAAAATTATTATAAATAGTAAATAATGTAATGCCATGAGCAATAAAATTTCTGGACAAAGTCCTTTAAGTACATTTAAAGAATACACAACACAAAAAAGATGGGTATCCATTGCCCTACTAATTACTAGTGTTGTTGTTTTTGGAGGACTAACCACTTTTGGAGGACTCAGCCTATTTTCTTCTCACGGCATGTTTGCACAAGTATTAAATACCATCGGCCACGGAGGCGCATGGGCTGCCTTTATAGGAGGAGGGATTGCGGCAACACTCGGAACTATAATTTCAATCGTCCTGTTAATAAACAAGGGGCGTTCACCGCTTCATCGGGCAATTGAAAATAAAGCGGCTATCGATCAGCTTTTGCAGGGAAATGACATCAATCAAGCTGACCATAACGGAAATAGGCCTCTGCATTATTCGGTATTAAATGGTCATGCTCTTTACGAGCTATTAAACGAGAAAGATATCGAAATAAATGCAAAAAATAACAGTGGGCACACACCACTAGGGGTTGCTGTTCGTACTGGAAAAAAGGAAGCTGTAGAAAAACTCTTGGCCCAACCAGAGGTTGATATCGATATCCCGACTATTATGTGGGCAATTGGTAATGGCTCAGATGAAATTGTAGTTCTTTTATTGACGAGTGAGAAATGTAATGGCCCATGGCAACAATGTCTTTTTGAGGCAGTAGAAAAAGGTAAAGAAGATTATGTTGCTGCTATTCTGGAAAAATATGACGATCCTAATCATCAAGATCTCCAGGATGCGTTTGTGTTAGCAGCCTATTGTCGTGGTACCCTCAAAATTTTAAATATGCTTCTAAAAAAAGGAGTTAATGTCAATGCTAAAAGTAGCCAATTTTGGGGACAAACCGCGTTGCACCAGGCTGCCAATTTTAACAATATCGATCTTGTCTGCAAGCTGCTGAAGATATCATCTATAGATGTAAATGTAGAAGATGATTACGGCAAAAGTCCACTTCAACTTTCTATGGAGTGGCCATGGTTAAATGTAGCAGTACAGATTATCGAATCGAATAAAGTATCAAGAAAAAATTTAGATATAGCCAGAGGGCAAGCCGATAGGACTGCTAGAGGAGAATGGGGTACAGATTGTGGAAGTGTTATTATAGCAATAAATAAATGTACCACTACCTAAAGAGGCAAGAACCTTGCCCGATCATTTCATAAGCATACTCAAATAGGTGATACAGGTGAGAATGTGAGACTAAAATCTCACGAATCTCACCTAATACAAATTAAGCTTTCTTTCAATTATCTCACGGCTTATGAGATTTGTGTAATATAAAGTAATATCTGCCCACTCCCCTTAGAAATATTGGAACTGCGGAGCACCAGCTTCATTATGTTTTTGGAGAAGCTGCTCAAGTATGTCATTGAGATTATCGATTGTACATTTTTTTAAAGTAACGCACTTACCTCTAAAAGGTACTCTGTTGCCTTCCGATCTGCCAAAGAAGATTCCCTTTAAATCTCCCTCTAAACCAATGCGTTCGATAAATTTGGAAATGCTTTCCGCGTTGCCTAACTCTACTTCAATTATTCCTCCTTTTGAATATTTGCGAAGAAGCATGACAGCAAACCGCCATGGAGCAGAGTCGTAATTGAATTTTTTGAGATAAAAGTATTTTGTGGGACTTTCGCATGTTGCGACGGAGATCCATAGAGAGCCATTTTTGGCATCCTTACTTAGATCCAGGGTATCCCTATCGCCAAAAGTTAATTCAAAAGTGATTTCATCTTTGATAGATTTTTGCACTGCTTCTTCGGTAGTAAACCTTGAAAAATATGCAGTAAATTCTATAGCGAACAGAAAGCCAGACTGAGGAAGGAACAGGATCAAATTCAACAGCGTATCAGCAAGATGTATGATGACCGCTATGATGGCAAAATTGACGAGGCATTTTTTGATCGGAAGCTTCAGGAATATAAAGCCAGGGAACGGGAGATTGTCCAGGAAATGGAAAGACATATGAATGCTGACGAAAGCTTCCATGTCACTGACAATATGGTACTTAGCTTGGCAAGGCGCGCGAGACAAATCTTTGAGAGTTCTGAAGTGGAGGAAAAACGGCAACTATTGAATTTCGTATTTCAGAACTTGGAGTTGAAGGACAAAAAGCTGTTTGTAGACTATCGTGAGCCGTTTAAAATGATAAAGGACACTTCCCGAATGGGAAAGTGTCCTGGGATGTGCCCAGGATAGGACTCGAACCTACACACCTTTCGGCACCAGAACCTAAATCTGGCGTGTCTACCAATTTCACCACCTGGGCAGGCAAAAACTTACACATCTTAAACAGAAGGTTTAATTAAATCAATGCCTGCCTGCAGCTCTTGTTTTAAAACGACTTTTGGATTACTGTAACTCTCTTAAATTCTTTGGGGGTTGGGCAAATGTCGCACGTCAGCTTTTCACAAATGCTCCATGCAGATCAAATTGGAGAAGGTACAGCATCTACTTCAGGTAAAAATGAAGGAATTTTAAAAACAGGTGGTCAGGAATATAGCATTTTTGTCTTTTCTGATTCGGAAGCAGTCACAGAAGCTGTCGCTAAATTTCTTCAAGAGGCAAACCAGCAAGGAGCTTCTTTAGAACAGCTCCTCGATTATGAATTTGTGCACATCACCCAAGAAATGATCGAAGTAGAAAGCGAAGTCGAATTGTTACTCAACCAGCTTGCTAAGCAAGAAATAAGCAAGGAAGAAGGCATATCATTAAAACCCCAAGACCTGCTGCATGGCAAAGAAAATCTTCAGTCTTTAAAAAAATCTTCTCTCTCAAATTCTGCAGGGAAAGATGTCAGTAAGTCCGCTAGCCAGGCCGCTAGCAATAAGTCAGAGGTTGTCTATTCCTCGTTGTTCTCTTTAGCACGCTCTTTTCATGCTACTCTTTCAGAAAACAAACAAAAAAAAGGGCCTGAAACACCAAGCAAAAGCGAAGGCAAAGAGGAGGCACGTCCTGCGCCTCTGCAACAGCCTCAAGTACACTCAGAGAGTTTAAACTTGCATGAGCGTCAGCTAGATCGCGAAGGGAATGGAAAACAGGAGCAAGGCCAAAAGCAGGATGAAGAAAATGAAGGCCATGCACAACATCAAGAACAACAACAAGAGCAGAAAAATAAAGGGAATAAGAAAAACAAAATTGTGCCGATCCGTTCGGTGCAAGCCTCCCGTAATCAATCAGGTTCACAGCTTAAAGCTTCCACATCGAGCAGTTCCCAAAGCAGTAAAAGTTCAAACCCTACCCCAAGTATAGATAACGTTTATATTCGATTCATGGCGCTGATGGCGCGCATTTTGGGCCAAGCTGAATATGAAGCGCATCAGCTTTATTTGAGAATTAAAGACCGTACAGATGCCATTGATGTGCTGACATTGTTAATTTCTAAACTAAATTCTGAAAAAGCAGGCATAGACTGGACGAATAATGAGGAGATGAAAAAGCTTATCGACAAAGCACGTGCCCTTGGCGTTGATATTCCTGAAGGCAAATATAAGTGGACCGACGACGAGAAGAAACTTTTAAAGGAAAATGTCCAGATGCGCAAAGATAGCATGGAAAAAATCACACAACTAGAGCGTACAGACATGCAGCGCTATCTGCAGGAAGCTTCTCAGTGTCATCAGGCACGTTCCAATACCTTAAAGCTCCTGAAAGAGGTCACAGATACCATTATCCACAATATGCGCCCCTCATGAAGTTAAAAGAGAATTTGCCTCTCAAAGAGCTGATCCGGCGCATCTCGCTCTCCGACCAGGAAAACTTTCCTTTTCCAGAAAATTTAGAGGCCTATTTAGAAGATTTTGTCCCTAATATTTTATTAAAAAGCGAGACTTTGCAAAAAGCTTTTGGGATCTCTCCTTACGAAATGGAAGAGATCTACAGCACAGCCTATATTCATTATCAAGAAGACCACTTTTTGGAAGCTTGCACGGGCTTTCGTTGGCTTACCCTACTCAACCCTTTTATTGTGAAATATTGGATGGGATTGGCTGCAAGTTTGCAGCTGCTTGAAAAATATGAAAAAGCTTTGCATGCTTATGCAGTCGCAGCTTTGCTAGATAGTGAAAATCCTTATCCCCATTTTCACGCATATGAATGTTATGTCGATCTCGACAACAAGGAAGAAGCAGAAAAAGCGCTAGATTTGAGTTACATGCGCACCATCGGAAAGGATGCCTATAGGGATTTGCAAGAAGAAATCAAAGTGCTTAAAAAGGAGTGGCTATGTCCTTCGGAATTCAAACTCAAACAACAGTGACACTTTCTGATGTGACACTTTTTTCCGCTGAAGCGGAGGAAATACCAGGGCAAGAAGAATGCGAGACCTCCTCTTCTGAAACACAAGGTCATTTAAAAACATCTTCCAAGAATTATACTTTCACACAAAAAGAGGTAACTTCCTTTTCAAAAGGGCCTCTCACTGATGCACGCTCCTTCACTTTTAAGGGAGAGATGGCATCTAAAAGCACTTTTGTAGAAACATCACCTTTGATGGCAATGAGTGCAGCCTACCGTCCAGCTGCTCAACAGACTAAAGTATTCCAAAAGTCCGCTACAAAAGAACAACTGCCAGACTTAAAAGCGATGCAATCTATTTCTAAGACAGGCAATCAAGAAGAGCCTATCGCAAAAAACAGCTTCAAACAGGCGTCTCACTCCACTTCTACGTCACGTGTTGCCTCACAAACCAAAGAGAAGACGCACATTTCCAGAGATGTAAAACTGTCAGAACCCTCTTTGGAAAAAACAGAACAACAGCATGAGAAAGCGCAGCCTTTAGCGACGCGTCAATGGGTCAAAGAAGAGACAAAAGAATGGTGGGAAACGCGTTATCATCAGAGAGAAAGACAGGGAGGCCACCAGGGACAGGAACAAGAACAACATCAAGAAAAAGAAGAGAAAAAATTCCGCATTTCAAAAAGTGCTGGTGTAGCCTCAAAAAATCCCTCTTCAAACCAAACAGCCAAGGAAAACACTCAGGGAAAAATCAAAAAGCCGGAATTAACTCCTCCAAAAATTGGTGTGTTTGCTCTCTATTTCATCTTAACTAAAATGGGTATCCTTTCGGATGGCACTTCTAACTTCAGCTATAAAAAAGAGATTGAATGCGTCGACGCTGAAACCACAGAAACCCACAAAAAACGGTTGGATGAGATCAAAGAAGCGATCAAAAAAGAAAAAGAAGCTGCCAGATGGGGCGTTGCTGTCAAAGTTTTTTCCTGGATTGCCTCTTTTTTTGGGATTATCGCAGGTATTGCTCTGATCGCAACAGGTATAGGAGCAGTTGCGGGAGCGATGATGATTGCTGGGGGCGTCATTCAAATTGCCAGTCAGGTTATGGAGCTTTCAGGAGGTTGGTCAAAAGTGGCTGACATGTTGCCTGGTGAAGATAGTGAAAAAAAACGTGCGGTGATCAGCTGGATGCAAATTGGAATTGCGGTGCTATGCCTTATCTTATCTGGTGTAGGTATTGTTTGCGGCGGCTTTTCAAATTTTGGAGAAGCTATGCAAATGGCAATGGGAGTCCTTGGTGGTATTGCTTCCATGGGTTATGGTGCAACCACTATTGGAGAGGGCGTCACTGGATTTTTTTATAAAAATAGAATGGCAGAGATCAAAAGATTTGATCTCAGACTTGCGCAGCTTAGACATATGCGCAAAGACTTAATGGAAAAAGTCGAGTGGGGCGTTGATCGATTGGAACAATTATTCGAAGATTTGGCGCGCTCCTTGGAATTTGAAGAAGAACTTTTTCAAGCAGATCAATTAGTGAATAACAGGTAATTTATGGGATTTTCTGTAGCTACATCTTCCAGTATCAGCAGTATGATGGCTGAAATTGCCCTCACACAAGCTGATGGAGCAAACGATGCAGAGGGCTTAACAATGCCTCCTGAGCTCATGGACCCTGAGGCACTCAAAGAACTGTTTCAACAAGGTACATTGCGTGGCGAAAGTAAAACCTATACTTTCATCCAAAATGATGCTGCAGCCTTATCACAAAAACTCACAGACTATCTTTCTGAGGTTAACCGCCCACAACCACAGAAGTTGAGCGATTCAAAAGGAAATGAGCATTCCCTCTCTTATAAAGCAAGCCTGGCAGGAGAAAAAGAACTCAAAATGCTGCAACCAGGAAAAGAGCTTGGAGAAAACAAAACATCCGATGCAAAAAACGCTAAAGCTTTTGAAAAAACTCATGAAACGATGCAACGCACATTAGAAAAAGCCAGTCTACCCAAATCACAACAGTTGCCTTCGCACAAAGAAATAGCTGCGATCAAGCAGCAACAAAACCATGCGAAAACGTTGGAACATCATTTGCATCACAGCTTTATTCAAAAAGACACACAATCTCAACCTCAGCGCAATTCAAACCGCAAATCTTCTGAAGAGCGCAAAGAAACGCGACAAGAGAAGGAGCAAGAGGTTACACATCCCTCCATGCAACGTCTTGAAAAAAATAGAAATGAAGAGCGAGAACGCGATCAGCAGCATAAAAGAAAACGTGATGAGGAAGAGGGATTTACAGAGGGGCAGAAAGATAATCAACAGCAGCAAGACGAGCGGGACAATCATGAAGGTAAAGTGAGCAAAATAGAAAAAAGCTTTACTGAGGCATTTGATAATTATGCGATTCAAGACTCCATTTTAAGCGAAATTTTTAAGATGCGCATCTCTCAATTTGACGTGCTTTTGCTCTTTTTAGAAATCTTGAAGTTGGAAATCAAAGGAAGAGAGCAAGAACGTATTGCCCGAAAACAAGAGAGAGAACTGCAAATTCTGCACATGCAAAATGTCGTAAACAACTACAAGTCGGCAGGAAAATGGCAGATGTTCTCCAGCCTAGGATCAGGTGTCCTGGCGATCGTTTCTGGTGCTTGCCCAATTATTGGCCACATGAAGGGAGATTGGATTATCCAGAAATTGGGTAGTGTGTTCTCAAGTATGCGCGACATGAAAAAGGATCAGTTTTTTAAAGGGATCACCAAAATCACCTTTGCTATGTCAGAGATGTATAAGAGTACAGGGCAAATCCATACCACTTTTTCCGATGGTAGCCGTACCTATCACCAGCATATGAGCGACCTACATCGCACAGATTGGGAAGAGAACACACGTACCATGGAAGAGATCAAAGATAATTGGAAGGGAATTGAGAATTTTCTCTATCAAACCCTACAGATGCAACACGAAACTATCCGTCAACTCTACAGTCACTAGAAACGGAAGTCTGCTGAGACATGGCATGCTGTTTCATTGATGAAACGCGCTTCAGCAGTGATCTGCCATGTCCCACAGCCTACCAAACTTAAGCCTAAGGCATATCCAACATTTCTATCAGATCTAAAATGTGGCAGCATCACACTGTCAATTGTCTCGGCAAAAAGAAATTCTCCAAAGGTGCCATAAGCTGCAGCCCCTTCTACTCCAATATATGGCACGCAGGTCGCCGAGTCGCTAATGAAAAAAGAGTAGGCAATTCCCGCCCCCAGCTGCCATTCATCATATTTTACTCTGACTGTGCGAGATGGATATAAAACATCCATTGTTTCAAAACGGACTTCTTTAAGCTTGGGACGATAGTTAAAATATTGACCTTCAATACCTAGAGAGAAAGATCCGCATTTCCATAGAATTACGTTTCCTCCTACACTCCAAGAGAATCTTGTCTGTGTTTCTAGAAGAAAATCTAAGGTAGAGGTAGAACCTAAAGAAACAGCTCGTGACTTTAACGATAAATTTGTTCCACCCAATGTGGAAAAAAACTCCCCACGGTTCAAAATGTCAACTGCAATCACCGCCGCATTAGTCATCAATCGCGTTTCATGCAAACTTTTCCATTTGCCAGAAGGAGTCTTTGCTTTGAGATGTCGGTTAAAAACATAATCTCCATAAAAACCCACACGTACTGTCACGAAATCAGCACGGCATCCTAAGCAGGCCATCGGGTAGTTATTAAAGGCACCACAGTTTAATAGAGAAGCCTCTTGAGGGTTGCCAAGAGGAAGGGCATAACATGCCGTATGAATCAAACTTGCTGCAACAATCTTTTTGATGATTCCCATAGGATCTTATCTCTTAGATTAAAACCGGAATTGACTGTTTATCGAAAAAGCCCTCTCATCGGCGAAGCGCCCTTCTATATTGATACTCATTCTACAACGACCCACTAAAGTGACGCCGACTGCAAAGCCTAAATTTCGCTGATTTTCTAGGCGATCAAAGATAAAAATGCCCGTTCCTAAGAAACCAGGATTGTTGACGCCACCTAAATTTGCAGTCAATCCTGACCATTTAAGACCAATATAAGGAATTGGTGTTAAGTCACAGCATTTCTTTCCAATAAAATAGGCAAGTGCGCCTCCCACTTGCCACTCTTGGTAAAGCACCTTTTTATTGAAATAGTTTATCGCAGGAAGAAAACCAATGATCCCTTCATTTCTGACATAATTAATGCGAGGACATGCGGAAAAGTATTGAGCCTCGCCACCAAGCAGCCAATTACGCCAACGATAAATAGAAAAATGTCCCCCAATGCTCCACGAAAAGCCTGAGTTTGTTTCTAAAAAAATGTTATTTCCGAAAGCCGCCTCAGTATTTGAACGGATAAACAGATGAGAAGCACCAAAGGTGGCATAAAGATCCAATCTATGCCACAAATTGATGGCAAGAAAGCCAGCATTTGTATTAAGCCGAGTATGGCTCAAGTCAAGATGGCTTCCATTCCTCCTTAATCTCGTATGGCGCTCAAAGACATAATCACCATAAAAACCGACGCGCGCATTCCACCATTGATTATAGTGGCAAAAACAGAAGTGGCTAGGTTCTGTAAACATTTCAGGGTCATATGGGTTTCCAATAGGTAATGCGAATGCTGCTCCGCAGTAGAAGAGTGTGACAAAAGCCGCGAGATATTTTTTCATAGGACCCCTCTTAAAATTTTGCCCTCACATCCACTGACATGGCAGTTTGGTCTGCAAAATGTGCTTCCACAGTACCAATCCAGGCTTCGTAGAGAACTAATGAGAGGCCTAGACAAAAACCTAAGTCACGGGAACTTTCAAAGTTACGTAAAAAATAAGAAATCCCTTCATTCGTAAGCAAATCCCTATTAGCTCCTTCGCTATGCAAATGGGCGCGCGACCATTCAAATCCTGCATAAGGTGATAATTTCATTGTGCAGCCCAGTTGGTAGGAATAAGAAGCGCCAAAACCAATTTGGAAATCTCGAAATTGCAAACCTCTTTTATTGAAATACAAAGGGGCAAGCCCTTCAGTTCTAAGATAGTTGAGAGTAGGGCGCGTTGCAAAATATTGCGATTCTAAACCAAAAGCAAGACAGCCACAATTCCAAAGGATTCCCCGTCCACCTATACTCCATGAAAAAGCAGTGTTTGCCTCCAGAAAAACTATATTATTGAGTAAAGAGTTAAAAAATGCGGCACGAGGAGATTGAATGGTGATCTGCGAGGCGCCTAATGTTGCAAAAAGAGAGGCTCTTTGAAAAAAATCGACATTGATGATGCCTGCATTTGTTAAAATTTTGAACTGTCGAATCTGTCTTTCAGGAGGTATATTACTGACGCGCATGTGGCGGTTAAAGACATAGTCTCCATAAAAGCCCGCACTAATGCGGGTTGACGGGAAACACCAGGGGGTACAAATGCCATCTCCGAGAAGCTCCGGTGCTAAAGGATTCCCCAATGGCAAGGCGTAAAGCCACGAAGAAAACTGTAAAAGACAAGCGAGCCAGAAAAGAGTTTTTTTCATTGGAGGCGCTAAAAGTATTTTTTTTGAGACCTTATATTTTAATGCTCTTTTTTTCAAGCGAGGTGGCACATATCCGAGTTGATTGATGCAGAGATAAAAAAAAGACATTCTCTTATGATATTTATCCTCATATGATTATTGGGATGCAAACAGGAATGCCAATGGATAGGAAAACAAAAAAAGCAACTAAACGATCTAAGCAAGCGATACCAAAAAAATCACGAAAAGCAGCTGTCACATGGCTCAGCGCACTTACCATTGGATTCAGCGCAGGATTTTCATGCCAATTCTTCCCAGGAATCAGTGAATTCGTCGAAGAAAGCGCTTTCGTCCGACCCATGCAATTTGTTGCTTTGCAGGAAAAGCCAGAACTTCCTAAAGCAATTCCTGTGTTGGAACGCGAAGGATATACTGTGGCTTATGAGGGTCGTACGAAAACTGCCCTATGGGTCTATGAGGAATTAAATCGAGACTCCTGCTTTGGAAGCCAAGATCGTGAGGATTGCAAATTCATTCCTGACCCAGATTTACCCAATACGATTCAGGCAGATACGGCTGATTACAAAGGGTCAGGTTTTGATCGAGGACATTTGGCTGTTGCAGCCAATCATCGTGCAACAGAATCAGAAATACAGCAAACATTCTATTTATCAAATATTAGCCCTCAGGTCCCTCAATTCAATCGCGGCTATTGGAGACTTCTTGATAACCGTGCTCGCGATTTGACAAACAAATATTCCACTGTGCGCGTCATTACCGGCCCTTTATACCTACCGCATACTGAACCCAATGGTAAAAAGTTTGTGACATATGAGGTGATTGGAAAAAATGAGGTGGCCGTCCCCACCCATTTCTTCAAAGTTGTGACTGCAGGAGAAGGGCGATTTGGCAGACAATGGGCATATATCATTCCAAATGAGCCAATTGATGCCAGTGTACCTTTAGACTCGTTCTTAACAACCATTGAAAAACTTGAACAGGTTTCAGGGATTGTTTTTCGATAAAGGACGATAAGAGTTACAATCGCATGACTCAAATAGTCTCAATGGTGTCAATTTAAAACAGGATGTGCAGGATCTCGCGTAACTGTTCAAGCTGATAGCTCGCTACGGTTTCTAAATTTTCTCATTTAGGAAAATAGTTGCTTTTCCCCAAGGAAAACGGCCAGAAAATTCTTTAATCAGTTTAAAATGGATGCTGTACTCTGGGAGAGGATAGCTCACAGTAATGATTTTTGTACCCGAACCCAGCTCATGAAAGCGAGAGACTAATTGTTTGATGATTTCATCTTCCAAACAGGTTCCATACAAATAAATGACTGTCGCCTGCTGTAAATCAGCTGTCAGCATGTCTTCTAGCAAAAAATTCACCTTACTAAGATGCATCCAACGTTTTATCCGCTCTGCTTTTTTAACAAATTCAGGCAGATATTCTATGCCTACCACACGGCATTGCACAAATTTATGCAGCCACAAACAGGTTCTGCCAGAACCACACCCTAATTCATAAAAGACATCCTTAGAAAGGATTCTGCATTCTTTGGCGATATGATCGAGAGTGGTTAAAGGAGTTTCTCCATAGACATAGATGTTCTTCTCGCCCCTCTTCTTGTGAAAATCTCTGCTGATGTGATGAGGATTTTTCAAAAGATAGTGCATAGCTAGTAAGCCATCTATCCAGAGAAAGCTTCTATTGCGCACATAATAAAGTGCTACAACTTTTCCCCATTCGAACAAGCGGAAAAAAGTGGTCTTGAGATTAAAAAAAATGAGTTTTAGCAATGGGAACGTGATTGAGTTCAAAAAACCCGTTTAGCCTATTCCAACAAGTAATTGTTTTGGAAGCTGAAAGACAACATCTTCTGTCGTATAAACCACATCTTCCACTTCTTTGACACCCAGGGCAATCAAACGCTCGATACAGAGCTGTACAATATTTTCAGGTGTGGACGCGCCAGCTGTCAGGCCGATTGTCTTCACACCAGTTAACCAATCAGGATCTATTTCATCTGGGCCATTGATGAGGTGCGCATTGACTTTTCTTATCGTGGCCACTTCCCTAAGGCGGTTGGAATTCGAACTCGTCGGGTCTCCAATCACAAGGACAAGGTCAGTCTTGTTAGTAATCTCACGCAAGGCCATTTGCCTATTTGTTGTGGCATAACAGATGCTGGCGCTAGGAAGTGTTTCAATTTGAGGGAAACGAGCAGTCAGCGCTTGTGTAATCTCAGATACATCGTCCAAACTGAGTGTCGTTTGTGTGATATAAAAAAGTTTATCTTGTGACGTAAAAGGGAGATCAGCCACATCTTCTGGGGATTCTACAATCGTCGTTTGGTTTGGTGCTTCTCCAGCTGTGCCGATAATTTCGACATGTTTACGATGCCCGATTAAAATAATGTGATAGCCTTTGTCAGCAAAGCGCTTGGCAGCAGAGTGCACTTTGGTGACTAGCCCACACGTGGCATCGATTTCGATCAGTCCTCTCTCCTTGGCTTCTTCTCGTACAGAAGGTGGAACTCCGTGAGCTGAGTAAATCAGTCTCGAACCAGGAGGCACATCTTTGAGATCTTCAATAAAAATCGCACCTTTTTTGCGCAATCCTTCTACAACATGGCGATTATGAACGATTTCATGTTTTACATAGATGGGAGGTCCCCATTTTTCTAGGGCTTTTTCTACAATATCAATTGCCCTCACGACCCCGGCACAAAAGCCTCTTGGCTTCGACAATAATAGTTTCATATTTTTTTACCCATACAGATGCCGATTTAGCCCAAATATACGTAGGCTAAATCGGCTATCAAGCCAAAAAGGAAGCTTAGCGTCCTTTAGTTAAAGATTCAAGGGTTTCCAGGATTGTCTGTACATACTTTTTATAATCTTCCTGGAGGTCGACCACAAGCAAATCATACTGAATATCAGGTCGTACACCTAAATTTTCAATAGGGCGCTTATCAATTCTTTCCGCCAATGAACCTGTCATAACAAATCCTTTGATTCCAGAATGATTAGGAAATTCAGTTCCCAATACATAGCCACCAGCACCGGCTGTACGTGTCCCTAAAATTGTAGCACGTTTGTTGTCCTGAAGGATGGCAGGAAAAAAATCTCCTCCGGAAAAATCCAGGCTGTTGATCAAAAGAAGAATAGGCTTTGTATACTTGTATTTTGGATGGGGTTGGACTTCATCAACACCAAACAAAAAGGTAGGATCACTATAGAGCTTTCCTTCATCCCATTGATCAATCAAAAAATGACAAAATTGTTTCATCAACATCACAAATTGATAATCGACAGGATAACTTCCCAAAGTTTCCCCCAGAACCAGCCGTGCTGTCTCATCGTTTGTGACTTGTTCTAAATAAGGTAAAAGCAAGTGAGCCACGTAGACTTCTTCCTGGGTCATTGCAATGTGATGTTTAGGAGTAGATAATGGTTTGTCCGTTAGGGTAGCAGCAAGTGCATAGAGATAGAAGACTGAGCCACCTGGATTATTGACCTGATCGATGACGAGTGCATCTGTCTTTTTCTGAAACAGATTCATGATTGTGCCGAATTCATTGAGTTCTTCATCGTCTCCCATATAGTGTGGCAAGCGAATGTATCCCATTTTTTTGCCACCAGCTGTCTCAAAAATATAGGCATCAAAAATATCATCAGCATTCGTGTGCCAAATTTTTTTGCCCAGGCAGGGGACAAAGCTTGTTCTAGCCCCTAACGAATGTTTATGAAGTTCAGTAAAGCCGCCTACATAGGTTTTGTCCCACAAGGAAGCCACCATAAATTTTTGAAAGAATTGACTTCTGGACAAAAGGCTATTGAGATCTTTCTCCATATCACCCATTTGAAAAGCAGTATGCACATCAGTTTTAAGACCTAGCTTAGAAAAATCCCGGATCTTTTCCGGAGTATAGTTCCATGTCAAAGTCACTGTTTGTGTTTTATTTTTCCCTTTTTTCAGGCCAGTGATTTCTACTTTCCCAGTTGGAACGATTTGTCCTAATTCTCCACGACGGTAAGTGAGTGCATATTCAGCTAAGGCTTGGTCTGTCTCCAACGTGTTGTTTCCATATTCTTGAAGACGTAACTCATGAATAACGTCATGGATAGGACGGCGATCAAAGATCAAAATTTCATCTCCCTCGTCAAACGGAAAATCTTTTTTGCTGAGTTGATCTCTATCCACAAAACAGACGAAATAGCGTCCCTGTGCACTTTTCACCATAAAAGGCAAAGTGGCACTTTCTGTAGAAAAAAAGCGAATGCCTACATGATAGTCTCTGGTAGAATTAAAAAAATCGCGGATAATGACTTGGCATTCTTTCAGCGATGGAGCTGGATGACTTTCCACCTTGTTTTTGGCCTCTTCAACTGACTGATCAAGGTCCCATTGTGCAAATTCCTGCTTCCAGGACTTTGGTGCATATTTGACTTCAAAAAAGTTGTGGATGCTGTCTAAATCGGCCAGCACTCTTTTCTTGGTAAGTGTTGAACTACCTGGCGCTGCTGATAAAGTCGATGTAAAAAAGATTGTGAAAGCGGTGAAAAAAGATCCAAGAAGACGAAAAGATTGCATAATACCTCTCTGCAAAGACAAAACAAAGATTTTTTGCCATGAAAATCTTTAAAGTCAAGAAGATAAAAAAACGCTTCGCGTTTGCATATTAAAATATGAAAATTTAAAATTAAGTATAAACGAAAGTGCAAAAACGATGATTAAGGGGGTATAAATGGTTGAACTAACAGAAAAAAAATGTACTGAATGCCGAGTGGGAACCCCACCCGTAGTGGGAGCTGAACTACAAGAATACATGCAAGAGCTGAAGGGTGGTTGGAAAGCTATCCACGAGCATCATTTAGAAAAAGAATTTACCTTTAAAGACTTTAAAGATGCTCTTGCCTTTACTAACAAAGTAGGCAATCTCGCTGAAGATGAAGGACATCACCCCGATCTTCATCTTTCCTGGGGTAAAGTGCGGATTGTTCTTTGGACGCATAAAATAAATGGATTGAGCGAAAGTGATTTCATCTTGGCAGCCAAAATAGATCAACTGAGCTAGAATATCTATAGTCGATTAAATTTATCATTTCAATTTTAATCGAATATAAAGAACCAAGATTGTAGCTAGCGCAAGCTCAAAAGGAGGTGTTTTTTGCCAAAAAATGAGCAAAAAATGGGAGTATTCATCTCTCTACCTTTTATTTTAGCCATTCCGCCAATCATTGGATGGTTCATAGGCAGATGGTTAGATGGACGCTTGCATACTGCACCCTATTTGAAGTATCTCTTTCTTATTTTAGGCATTCTTTCAGGAGCGCGTGAATGTTACCGATTGATCAAAGCCTATGGTGATAAAACGTAAGAAGGATTTTTAGACGGGTGGTAGGACAGGTCTACGAAGCTCCCAATTTTATTTATCTTATCTATCAGAAATTCCAGGACACTGCCTGGGGCGCTTTTTTGAATCGATGGGAAAATTTGATTTTTTCATTGATCGTTGCTTGCGTCATTGCTCTCGTTTTTTATTTTGGGACACGCAAAAAAAAACTCATTCCTTCAGGTCTGCAAAACACATTGGAATACATTGCTGAATTGTTGCAGAAACTATTTGGTGAAACCTTAGGCACACAAGGAGAAAAATACCTTCCCTTTTTAGGGACGTTGTTTATCTATATTTTAACGATGAACCTTTGGGGTCTGATTCCTTTCATGAAATCGCCCACCTCGAATTTAAGCATCACTGCCTCATTTGCTCTCTGCGTTTTCGCCTATGTACAGTATTTGAATATCAGAAATATGGGAGTGTTTGGCTTTCTTTATCATCTGGCTGGATCACCAAAAAATGCCATAGGTTGGCTGATTGTCCCTTTAATTTTACCTTTAGAAATTTTAACCCAACTCTCTAGGCCGGTCACTTTAGCATTACGTCTTTGTGGCAATATGATGGGCGAACACATCTTGATCGCTGTCTTTGCATTGATGGGAATCATCTGGCTCGAAACTTTTGCTTTCCCTCTGGCAATTCCTCTACAAATTCCTATCGTATTTCTTGCGCTTTTGACCGGTTTTATGCAGGCTCTAGTTTTTACGATCTTGAGCAGCGTGTACATATTTTTGTCGATTCCTGAAAAACATTGAAGAAGGAGGAAAAAATGGATATTGGTGTTGGTTCTGCTTTGGCCCTTTCTGCACCTCTTGCCGTAGGGCTTGCGGCATTAGGTTCGGGTGTGGGTCTTGGCAAAGCTGTAGGCGGAGCTATGAAAGCCATTGGCAGACAACCTGATGCTTCAGGAAAAATCCTGACAAGCATGATCATTGGTGCCGCTTTGATTGAAGCTCTGACAATCTATACCTTGATTGTCTTCTTCATCGTTTTAGAAAGAATGGCGTGAGAAAACCATGCAACTGGAAATTACTCTTATTGTTTCTCAGATTCTTGCTTTTTTAATCATGCTCTGGATCTTAAGAAGATTTGCTTGGAGACCTCTTTTGAAAATCTTGTATGAACGACGAGCCAAAATCCAAGCTGAATTCCAGACAATCGAAGAACAAAAGAAACAAAACAAACAGCTTTCAGAGACATATCAACGCAGGCTCGATCAGTTTGCAGAAGAAGCAAGAAAAAAAATAGCTCAAGCAGAAGAGCAAGGGCGACAGATGGCTCAAAAAATCCGTGAAGAGGCACAAGAACATGCCAAAGAACTGTTTCAAAAAACACATAAAGAGATCGCCTATGAAATGAAAAAAGCACAGGCTGAACTGAAAAATCAGGTGGTTTCCCTTGTGATGCAAGCGACCGAGAAAATGGTTGAGGAGAAACTCGATCCTGAGAAAGACAAACACATGATTGCAGCATTTATCGAGAAAGGAGGAAGAGATGAACGGCTTTGAGGTGGCTGAGCCTTATGCACAAGCACTCTTTCGCCTCCCCTCTTCTTTGGAAGAAAAAGAGGTAAGAAAAAAACTACTGACATTCCTTTCTGAACTTTGGAAGACACAACCCTTTTTTGCACGTTTCTTTTACAATCCCGAAATCAGCAAAGAAGAAAAAAGTTCTTTTTTGAAAAAAGGGATTGCTGATCTTGATTTGATTAACTTTTTACTCCTTGTATTTGACAAAGGAAAAATCCGCTTCCTTCCCGAAATCGCGACAAAATATGAACAGCTTGTTTCAGCAGTCAGTGGAAGACTTATTGTAACAGTTGTGACGGCAATCCCACTTGATGCTGCATTAAAAAATCGCATACAGACACAATTCGCCAAACGCTATGCGCGCAATGTGGCTCTTATTGAAAAAACGGATCGGCAGCTGATAGGGGGCGCTCTATTCCTATTTGAAAACAAGCTTATTGATTTCAGTATGAAGAGAAGACTAGAAGCCTTAAAATATAGCTTGCTAAAGGATTCCCATGCTCAAACCTGAAGAAGTCTCCTGGGTTCTTCAACATGAATTGGAAAAATACAAAGAGCAGCTCCATGTAGAATCTATTGGGCGCATCTTACAAGTTGGCGATGGAATCGCACGTATCTATGGGCTGGAAGATGTCATGCTTTCTGAGCTTGTGACATTTTCCAATGGCACAACTGGCATGGTCTTGAACCTAGAAGTGGACAATGTAGGAGCCGTTTTATTTGGCACTGATCATGGGATCAAAGAGCATGATTTAGTCAAGCGCACAGGTAGGTTGGTTTCAGTTCCGGTTGGAGATGCTCTTTTGGGGCGCATCATTAACCCCCTGGGTGAGCCAATAGACGATAGAGGTCCTATCGCAGCAGACGCTCTACGTCCTCTAGAAACAATCGCTCCAAATGTTGTGCAAAGACAACCTGTTCATGAGCCGGTGGAAACGGGCATTAAGGCCATTGACGCCATGATTCCCATAGGTAGAGGACAACGTGAGCTCATCATCGGTGATAGGCAAACGGGCAAGACAGCTTTAATCCTAGACACCATCCTCAACCAGAAAGGCAAAGGAATGGTGTGCATCTATGTGGCCATTGGGCAAAAAGCATCTTCAATTTTTCAGATAGCTCAACTCTTAGAAGAACATGGAGCTCTTGAATACACGACAATCATTGCAGCTACCGCATCTGACCCAGCTCCTCTACAATACATTGCACCCTATGCGGGCACAGCTTTAGGAGAACATTTTATGTATCAAGGAAGACATGCCCTCTGTTTTTATGATGATCTCTCCAAGCACGCCGTGAGCTACCGCCAATTGGCCCTCTTGTTGCGTCGTCCCGCAGGCCGTGAAGCCTATCCTGGAGACATTTTTTATTTGCATTCCCGCTTATTAGAAAGAGCAGCCAAGCTTAGTACAGAATTAGGCGGAGGCTCATTGACTGCTATCCCAGTGATTGAAACACAAGCCAACGATTTAACTACCTATATTCCCACGAATATTATCTCTATTACTGATGGACAAATCTTTTTGGAATCTAGCCTTTTTCATGCTGGAATCCGACCAGCCATCAATATTGGGATTTCAGTGTCACGTGTTGGTGGTAAGGCTCAGCCCAAAGCAATGAGACGGGTTGCTGGCAGTTTGAGATTGGATTTAGCACAATTTGTTGAATTATCTGCTTTTGCACAATTTAAATCAGAACTGGATGAAGCTACGCAAGCACAGATCACCCGTGGAGAGAGACTGCGCGAAGTCCTAAACCAAGAACGCTTCTCACCCTTGCCTTTAGAAAAGCAAGTGATGCTCCTCTACATTGCTACAAAAGGTATTTTAGATACTGTTCCTCTAGAAAAAATCAAAACACTCGAAAAAAAATTTTATGCATTTATGGCAGAGCATTACGCTTTCATTCCTCAAGAAATTCAAACTCAACAGGTACTCCATACTGAAACAGCTGAAAAATTACTTGAGGCAGCTAAAAAATTTTTGGATGTAAATCAGCATGAGTTCGCTCAGTAATATTCGTACGCGCTTAAGCGCTGTCACCAATATCAAGCAGATTGCCACAAGCATGGAAATGGTTGCCTCAGCACGGTTTAAAAAAGCACAAGATCAAGCGAAACAAGCGCAATTTTATATCGCAAAAGTCCATGAGATTTTAGAAAAAATCAGTGCTGCTTGCACTGAATTCAAGCATCCTTTATTTATCCAACGGCAAGTCAGAAAAAGCGTTTTGGTCGTCGTCAGTTCAGATCGTGGATTATGTGGAGCCTATAATTCCACTCTTCTTGCAGCAGCAGATAAATTTTTACAAGAGCGGCGCTCTGAGGAGGTCTCCTTAATCCTTCTTGGAAAAAAAGCCATCCAGTATTACCAAAACAAACCCAGGCTAATTGTAGCCACTTTTCCAGGCTGGAGTGGCAAAATCACCCTTCCACAAATACAAAAGCTCAGCGAGCAGCTGATTTCTGGATTTGTTTCCAACCACTTTGATGCAGTCTGGCTAGCCTACACAAAGTTTATCAGCTTAATGCATAGAGAAGTACGCGTAGAAAAATTTCTCCCCATAGGCAAACCTGAAGCCAAGCAAAAGATATTAAACTATATTTTCGAACCGGGTCCTGAACTGCTTCTTGAACAGCTTCTTCCTCGTTACTGCATGACAAAAATAGAATCACTTTTGAATGAAGCACACGCTTCGGAACTTGCTGCCCGTATCTTTTCCATGAAGGCAGCTGCTAAAAACGCAGAAGAGATGATCAAGCAATTGACCTTAGAACGCAATAAAACAAGGCAGGCTTCCATCACGCGCGAATTGTTAGAAACTACAGCTTCAATGAGGGAATCATAGTAAAATGAGCAAAGGAAAAATTAAGCAGGTCATCGGACCTATCGTTGATATTGAATTTCCCGCAGAAGCCTTGCCTAATCTTCAAAATGCCGTCAAGATACAGGACGAACAGCGTCACATTCATTTGACTGTTGAAGTGGCCCTAGCTTTAGGTGATAACACATTTCGTTGCATTGCCCTCTCTTCAACAGATGGCATTGTCAGAGGCATGGATGCTGAAGATACAGGTGCCCCTGTGTCCGTACCTGTAGGGACTGAAACCTTGGGAAGAATTTTTAATCTTTTGGGCGAACCGATTGATGAATTAGAGCCCATACCACCTTCTGTACAAAGGCTACCTATTCATCGCCCCCCTCCTCTTCTAAAAGACCAAAATCCTCAAACTTCTATCTTTGAGACGGGGATTAAAGTGATCGATCTACTGCAACCCTACCCAAAAGGTGGAAAAATTGGATTATTTGGTGGTGCAGGTGTAGGAAAATCTGTCATCGTTATGGAACTGATACGCAACATCGCGGTCCAACATGGAGGCTATTCCATTTTTTGTGGGGTGGGCGAGAGAACGCGCGAAGGAAATGAGTTATGGCTTGAAATGAAAGAAACCGGCGTTTTGGCAAAAACGACTTTAGTGTTTGGACAGATGAATGAACCTCCTGGAGCACGTTTAAGAGTCGGATTAACAGGTTTGACACAGGCCGAATATTTCCGTGATGTGGAACATCGTGATGTCCTGGTATTTATCGACAACATCTTCCGCTTTGTACAAGCAGGCTCCGAAGTTTCAGCCACAATGGGACGACTCCCTTCCGCTGTGGGCTATCAGCCTACTTTGGCTACAGAGATTGGTCTTCTTCAAGAAAGAATTGCTTCCACAAAGTCAGGATCGATCACAGCCGTTCAGGCGGTTTATGTCCCTGCTGATGACTATACCGACCCAGCACCTGCTAGCATTTTTCCCCATTTGGATGCTGCCACTGCCCTTTCTCGCCAAATCGCTGAGCTAGGGATTTATCCAGCTGTTGACCCACTTGCTTCCTCGTCACGTATTTTAGATCCCCTCATTGTAGGTGAAGAACATTACTCTGTAGCAACTGGTGTGAAAAAAATTTTGCAGCGTTACAAAGATCTCAGAGATATTATCCTCATTTTAGGGATTGATGAGCTAGCAGAAGAGGACAAGCTGGTTGTTCATCGTGCGCGTAAATTGCAAAAGTTCTTTGCTCAACCTTTTTTTGTAGCTGAAGCCTTCACTCAAAGGCCTGGACGCTACGTGAAGCTACAAGATACAGTGAAAGGGTTTAAACAGATTATTGACGGAGAATTGGATCATATCCCAGAGCAAGCCTTCTACATGGCTGGGTCGATTGAAGAAGTATTGGAAAGAGCGTATAGCTGAATAAGTTGAAAAACATGATCCATCTTTCTATCGTCACACCAGTACACATTGCTTTTGATGATCAAGTGTACTCTATTAGTGTTCCTGGCTATATGGGCTATATGCAAGTCCTTCCAAACCATGCCGCGATCATTACTTCTCTATGTGCTGGCAAAGTCACCATTCTTTCCAAAGAAAGCAAAGAGGTGGCCTATATCATTGATGGTGGTTTTTTTGAATTCTCCAACAATCACGCTACTCTCCTTGCTGATTCTATTCAAAACCAATAAAATCTTTTTTTGGGTTCCGAGAATCGCATCTCGATCATCTCACTACCCTGTAAAAAAAAGATACTCTGATTTTCAACCACAAAACTAGCGGATAGAGGTTGTCGTGAACTTTCTAAATTCAAATAATTAACCTGTGCGCCAGTTTGAAGATGAAAAATCTGCATTGTTGGAGCTTCAATACGATCACACAAACAGAAAATCCAATCACTATATACTTGAAAGGAATCACATTCTCCCTTAAGTCTAATTTCATGGATTAACTCGCCTGTCGTAGAGTTCCATATATTAACTGCAAAACCATTACTTGCGAGCAGATATTGATGAGTCATAGCGAGCAATGTAAAACTTTTACCTCCTAGAGCAATATCGTGTGGGCTGCAATTTTTATAAATTGTTTGAGCGCATGTGCAATCCTTAAGATTCCACAATCTTATTTCTCCAGCGCTACTGCTTATTAAATAATTATCGCCGGCCTTTAGCATATCAATTTTTGTTGAATGTCCTTTTAGATAAAAGATGTTCGGTTCAGAGTCCAATTGCCCTGAATCTCCCTCATTTTTTAAATTTTGAACACCGATCAAACCACTATCAAATCCAAAAAAAGCTCTTTTATCAGTAATTTCAAAACTAACCAGTTTGTTATCTTTAAATCGGCTTTCTTTATATTCTATTTTTGGAAGAAAGCAGCTTTTCTTTAAATCAAATCGATAAACTAAACAAGCTGGTTCTTTTTCAAAAGGTGAGGTGCGGCCGTAAATATAAATCACATCATTATTGAGTTTCATTTGTTTGTGTGAAAGTGCTAAGGATTCAGCAAATTGAATATTTTTTTTCAAAGCAGGGCTATACGCTCTGCATATTTGAAAGTCAGAGAACAAAATGTAATCCTTCTTTTTAGCAAAATCAATTGCTACAGAACTTTCCATGTCATCAAGCAGATTTTCACTTAATGGGAACTGTGTCTTCTCAGGCGGATTTTTTAAAACTTTTCTTAATATTAATGTACTGCGATATAGATCTTTGTAACACTCTGATCCAGTGGAATTGTCTTCGAAGGATATCTCTGAACGCGTACAAAACCATTTCCAATGAAAATTATCCGAAGATAAGGTTTTCCAGTTTTTACATACCCTAGCAAGATTGCGTACATCGTCAGGTTGTAAATAACTAAACACCAATAAAAGCATCTGTGGCTGATCAAAAAAAGAATTCTTAGCTACAGTGTCGGATTTTGAAGGTTCTTTTTGAGTAAAAAGATGAGCATAAGCTTGATTAAAAAATTGTCCAATATTTTTGACGTCGTATGCCATAAAGCTTTCCTCTGGTTTGAAAGATGTTAAAGAGAAATTAATACTCAATTTACATGATCTTTACAAGAAATATTCAGAAAAACTTTTAGAGGAGCTTATTGTAAAAGATCCATACTAGCGAATAAAGCGATCCCAATTCCCATAACTTTCTTTGATCCTTCCCTTAGGGATGCTGATTGCAATCAGGATCAAACTCCAGATGATATGAAAGATGTAATGGCTATTCTCGGAATTGAGAAACACAAGGGCGTAGATAAAGATAAAGACTCCCAAGATGATATTGAAAAAACGAACACTACGCAAAACCTCTGCAAGGGCAATAAAGGAGAAGGTGGCAACAAGAGCTCCCACGACATAATCACTAGGAGAAAGATAGCGGCTGACGGTCATATAGGTAGGGGCAAACATCAAAGTTCCGCCTAATAAGATGGAAATCAGTAAATGCCAAGGAAAAGAAACTCCCCAAAGCATGGCATGCACATTTTTTACAAAAGAGACATTCAAAGGTGGCGACCGCTCATCCAATGCTCCTTCCTCATAGTGCCCCCCCTTCCAGAAAATCTTCCAAAAATGCTGCTTTGTATGTACAACAGAGGCCATGTATTGACAGACTGCAACCACTTCATCCAGAGTGAGTGCGATCATGATGAGCATGCAAATGGCAGTGAATAAACACCAGCTGCACCAGTAACCTACGATAAGTGGCTGCAACATGATCAAAAGAATGCTCACAAAGCCAGCAGGTACCACCATAATGCCGAATAAGAAGACAAGCCAAGGCATGGTATACCAACGTCTTACGCTTCCTTTAAACCCCATCAACACTTCCAGGCTATATACAAGCGCACCCATGCCTGCATCTGAAATAGGAAAACTTTTCGAAAGAGGGGAAGTGACGACTTTTTGGGTTCCATTCGCAAAAATTGGATCCCATATCTCTGTAATATAACCGAGTTGGTAAGCAGCCATATAGCGCGCTGACATCCAGGCTAAAAAGGCCATGAGAATGATAGGTAACCTTTGATTCCATGAAGAAGGATTATAAGACCAACCAGGAGGCACCTCTCCTCCTTTTAGCTCAACTCCACCTGGCGTTCCTGGAATAATGAGGGAAAGCAAGATCAAAAGTGCCCCTGTGGTCGTGTCATTTAAATAACCGACGGCATTAGGCGCCCAGAAAATGAGAGGAGCAAATTGCAACCAAACGCCAATTGCACAGAGCATCCAAGGCGCCCAAGGACGTTTGAAAGATAAAGCCAGCATACTGAGAATCACAATAAGTAGGCCGCATATAATGTCGTTTGCGGTGACTAAGAGAGAATGTTGTGCAAAAGTTGCAGGCGTCACCATTAGCCATATCCCACTGGCAAACATCACATAGCGCGTCCACAAAAAACGACTGTGCATCTGAGCAGCCAAGATTTCACTCATCTTTTTTCCCTTTTTCTTTTTTATCTAACAAAAGAGATGCCAAAATAAAAATGAGAAGGATCGCACAAAGAACACTTAAGGCAATCCAAGGAGGAATTTTCAAATAATCTGAAAGTAGCATCTTGAGCCCAACAAAAATTAAAAGAAGGGAAATGGCGTAATGCAGGTGACGGAAAAGAACTAAAGAACGGGCTAAAAGAAAAAAGAGTGCCCTTAATCCTAAAACGGCGAAAATATTTGAAGTATACACAATAAAAGGATCGTAAGTGATCGCTAAAATAGCTGGGATAGAATCAACAGCAAAAAGTATATCCGCCGTTTCAATCGCAAGTAGTGAAATCCATAAAGGAGTGGCAAATAGCTTCCCTTGTTTCTTGATAAAAAAGTGTTCTCCATGAAAATATTCATCAACAGGAAAAAAATAGCCTGAAATTTTGATAATCCAATTTTTTTTGGGAGTCACTTTTTTGGTTTTTTGAAACAATAACTTCATGCCAGTTAAAAGAAGGAAGGCCCCGAAAAGATAGATGATGGGATGAAAGACTTGGACAAGCGTCAAACCCATGAAAATAAAAAGTGCACGTGCCACAATTGCTCCTAAGACACCCCAAAATAATACGGTATGCCAAGAAGCTTCTGGAATTTTAAAGTAATTAAATATCAAAAGAATCACAAAAAGATTATCGACACTCAGCATTTTTTCTAGCAGATAACCGGTTAGATAATTCACTGCTGCTATTGAGTCCATTGTCCACCAAATATACAGAGCGAATGCGAGAGAGAGAAACACCCAGATAGTGCTCCAGATAGAAGCTTCTTTAAAAGTGACAAGATGAGGTTTTTTATGAAAAACAAAAAGATCTAAAGCTAATCCAGTGAGTACGATAACAACAAATAGACCCCAACCTATAAAAGGCAATTTTCCTCGAATCCTTTAAAGGGTATTACTAAGTCATTATGACTTTGTAAACACCCTCTTAAATCATACGTTGTAGCAGATAGGCGCCTATGCCGGCAAAGTAGCTCAGAAGTGCAATCCAGCTGATCCGCTTCAAATACCAAATAAAATCTACTTTTTCCAAGCCCATAAAAGCAACGCCCGCCGCCGATCCTATAATTAAAATGCTTCCACCTGTGCCGGCTGCATAGGCAATCATTTGCCATAAAAATGAATCTGTAGGATGCAATTTCATGTCATACATGTTCATGGTCGCTGCCACAAGAGGGACATTGTCGATCACACTGGATATGATACCGATAATGATAGCAATCCATGTTTGGTTAGAAATAGCTGACTGCAAAGCAGTAGCAAATTCCTTGAGAATTCCTGCCATAGCAAGGGCATCGATTGCCAACAAAATCCCTAAAAAAAATAAAATGCCCGAGGTATCAATTTTTGAGAGGATATGAGGAACGCGCAAATGCCAACGCTCCTCTCCGTGGCTATAGTGGATAATATCTGTAATCAACCACAGGACACCAAGGCCGATCAATGCACCTAAGAAAGGGGGAAGGCCAAAAACAGCCTTCCAAACAGGCACCATGATCAAAGAGCCCACTCCCATAAAAAAAACGCGCTTCGCTCCAGGCTCCATAGGGAGATGCAGCTGTGTGGGAACGTCTTCATGCTCACCTCTGATGAAGAAAGAAGCCAAAGCACCTGCAGTAGCTGCACAGATCACACTGGGGATAAAAAGTGCTTTGATTGTTTCCCAAGTGGTCAGCTTGTCGTTGATCCAAAGAAGTGTGGTTGTCACATCTCCAATAGGTGTCCAAGCTCCTCCTGCATTGACTGCGATCACCAAGAGAGAGCCTATTAACCAACGATCTTTCTGATTATCAATCAATTTCTTCAATAACGAAGTCATGACAATCATTGCCGTCAGATTATCTAACACCGCAGACATAAAAAAAGAGACTACGATCATGAACCAGAGCATTTTTCTTTTAGAAGAGGTATAGAACATGTCGGTAATGAGCTTAAAGCCATGGTGGGAATCGATCAGCTCTACGATGATCATGGCTGCCAGTAAAAAGAAGATGATCTGAGCCACATCAGATAGTTGCTCGGCAAAGAGCGTCATTGAATAGCCTGCAGGCCTTTGGGCAAAATAAACCAGCCAACAAAAAGCACCGGTGGCTAGCGCTGCAGCCGCTTTATTGAGGTGCAATGGTTTTTCAAAAATAATTGCAAGATATCCAAGAGTAAAGAAAGTGAGTAAGACTATATGGAACATAAAAGTGAGCTTATAGTTGATTCAAATGCAAAAGATACATTTCGACCGCGCGAAAGCCCCGTGATTGACGTTCAAGCCGGGGAGCTTTGGCGATCCAAATGCATTTTGCATTTGAATCAACTATATATCAAATATCAAAAATAATTTGCATTGCAGCCCATAGCCAAAGGCTATGGGCAAAAAGAAAGCTGAAGAAAGTAGCTGAAACCTCCGCAAACAAGCAGCCTGCACTACATGTTTAGGACTACCGAAAAGAAGTCCATTGACATCCAGTCGATTGATCGTTGAAAATACCGTTTAAGTTGGTTGTTATGGCAGACATTACCTTTAACAAACTCAAGACTTTTCTCCCTAAATCCATTCAATGCTTTCGGGAAGGGTATTCTTTCCAATTTTTCCGTAAAGATTTGTTGGCAGGCCTCACCGTTGGTATCATCGCCTTCCCCGCTGCTCTAGCAGTAGCTGTGGGCGTGAATGTGCCGCCAGAACGCGCCCTCTTTACCGCAGTGATCGCTGGCTTTTTGATCTCTGCCCTTGGAGGATCTCGCGTCCAAGTGGGTGGCCCTACAAGTACTTTGATTGTAATTCTTTATGATGTCACTCTGCGTCATGGATTTGAGGGAATGTTGATGGCCACACTCTTAGCGGGGATCATTTTAGTGATCTTTGGACTAGCTGGCTTGGGGACGTACATCAAGTATATGCCCTACCCTGTAGTCACGGGTTTAACGACTGGCATCGCGGTTGTTATTTTTTCCTCACAATTTAAAGACTTTCTCGGCCTGCAAATGGGTACGGTTCCCATCGATTTTGTCGGAAAGTGGAAAGCTTATTTGCGTTATTTGACTTCTTGGGATCCTCGTTCTTTTGCCATCGGCTTAGGTACACTACTCGTTATGATCTACTTCCGACGTTTCAAACCGCGTTTCCCTGGACCTCTGATTGCTTTAGTCATTTTTAGCTTCTTTGCTTGGCTTTTTAAACTTGATATCCCCACCATTGGAACGCGCTTTGGAAGCTTGCCACGTACTCTGCCTGCCCCTTCTTTTCCCACATTTGGTTTGGAAGAGAGTCTAGATCTTGTTCCAGATGCTTTAACTATTGCTATCTTAGCGGGTATCGAATCTCTTCTTTCTGCTGTGGTAGCAGAGGGTATGACAGGTTGGCGCCACCAATCTAACACTGAGCTAGTTGCTCAAGGGATTGCTAATATTGGTGCTAGCTTTTTTGGAGGTATTCCTGCGACTGGATCACTCTCTCGCACTGCAGCCAACGTCAAGGCCGGTGGGGTGACCCCTCTATCTGGTATGATCCACGCTTGCGTTGTTTTACTTATCTTATTTATTTTTGCGCCGCTTGTAAACAAAATCCCTTTGGCTTGCTTAGCCGCGGTCCTGTTCATGATTGCCTGGGGTATGAGTGAAATTCATCACTTCATCCACTTATTTACAGCACCTAAAAAAGATGTGGCTGTTTTACTGAGTGTCTTTGCCTTAACCGTATTGATCAATATTACAGCAGCAGTACAGGTGGGCATGATTTTGGCTGCCTTTCTTTTCATGAAAGCTATGAGCGATGTGTCTGATGTCGTCTCCACCACGCAATTTTTTGAAGAAAACAACCAATCTTTAGAAGGATACCATGACCCAGATGCCATCTATCGCACAGATGTTCCAGAGGGAGTCGAAGTGTATGAAATCAATGGACCGTTTTTCTTCGGAGTGGCTGATAGATTAAAAAACCTTCTCAATGAGCTTGAGCGTCCTTCCAAAATTTTCATCCTCAGAATGCGACGCGTCCCAACAATTGATGCTTCTGGGATGCATGCACTTGAAGAATTTTATATCGAATGTGCCCGTCAAGGGACCATACTCCTTCTGTCTGGAGTCAAAAAAGGACCTTTGCGCAATCTGCGACGCTACCATTTGGATGAACTCATTGGTGAAGACCACATTTTTTCCAACATCCACTCTGCCCTCGAATTTGCTAAGGAATTGCTTCGCACTGAAAAATTCAAGCAAGCCCTCAAATAGCCTGTCAAAAAGCGGAAGAATCCACCCTCTTACCTCACCCCCTATCTTCTCTCCATTCGAGTAGGGCGAATAGTGACCAATCATCACGCTAACCCGCTCTCTTATATATATAACTGAGTCATAGTCTTTAAAAATCCTTATAATTTTCAAAAGACCCATGCAATTGAAGTTTCTTGTTTTTCAACAACTTAAGAACTTATGTTTTATTTTTGTTAAAACGAATTAATTTATGAATAAAAAACTGTTCGTAATTATCTTGTAAGAAATAATTTATTAATTATATTATGAACTTAAGGTTGATTTAACTTATTTGTCTCGTACAAATAATAAACCAATCCTCAACAAAGGAGATGTTATGAAAAAGTTGTGCCTAATGGGTGCATTTTTGCTCAGTATCTTCACTGCTCAAGGTTTCGCTTCTTGTGCCGACGGCTCTTGTGGAGCACCTTGTGGAGCTCCAGCATGTGATTCTCCATGCGAGCAATCATGTGGTGAACAGCGTACTGGCGAATGCGTTTGCAAATATGTGCGCTACCAAGCTTGCCCATATAGCATTACACGTTGCTACCAAGAAGCTGTTCCTTACACAGTTAACTGCTGCAGAATGGTACCTCAGTACTACCAAGTACAAAGAGTTCGTTATGTACCAGAATATTACAATGTAACTTGCACACGTCAAGTTCCTGAATACTACCAAGTTCAAAAATGTTCGTATGTAACTCGCTCATACCAAGAGCCACATGTCAGATACACTCCAGTTTACTTCTGGAGACATGAGTGCAATAATCAATGCGCTCCAGCTGCTCCTTGTTCAGCTCCTTGCAATCCTTGCTGCTCATAATTTGAGTTCAGAAGGTGCTTAAGCTCAACAAAAGACAGGTGAACTTCGGTTCACCTGTCTCTTTTTTTATCATCCATACTAATCTGAGTTTTGGGTTGTTCTAGATCATTTTTTCGGGACGAACAGTCTCATCAAACTGCTTCTCAGTGAGAAAGCCAAGTGCAAGACATGCCTCTTTCAGCGTGATGTTTTCATGAAAAGCTTTGAGAGCTACCTTGGCTGCCCGATCATACCCAATGACAGGCGAAAGAGAAGTGACTAGCATCAATGATCTATCGACATGCTGTTTGATCTGGTCTTTATTGGGTCGGAGTCCTTGGACAAAAAAGTCAGTAAAGGACCGAAGAGAGTCTGATAAAATCACGCAAGAATCTAGAAAATTATGGATAATCATGGGTTTATAGACGTTTAATTCAAAATTGCCTCGCGACCCAGCAATGGAGATCGCTTGATCATTCCCCATCACATGGATACAGATCATTGCCAAAGCTTCACATTGGGTAGGATTGATTTTTCCCGGCATAATAGAGGACCCTGGCTCATTTTCAGGAAATAGCAATTCACCAAGGCCACAACGGGGGCCTGAGCCTAAAAAGCTGAGGTCTGTGGTAATCTTTGTCAAAGAGCAGACCAGAGTACGAATGGCTCCATGTGCTGCCACGAGAGAATCATGTGTGGCAATAGCTGCAAAACGGTTAACTGCAGGAACAAAAGGTTGCTGTGACATTTCAGCTATGCGTGCAACGACCAAAGCGCCAAACTGCTTGGGTGCTTGAAGTCCTGTTCCTACTGCAGTCCCTCCGATGGCCAATTCATAAAGGCATGGCAGCGAGGCTTCTATTCTTTCAATACTTTGTGACAATTGTTCTACATAACCAGAAAACTCTTGTCCCAAGGTCATGGGGACCGCATCCATCAAATGCGTCCGACCAATTTTTATGATCTCGCTGAACTCTTTTGACTTCAAAGCCAAAGCAGTATGTAACTGACGCAATCGAGGAAGAAGACGTTCCCTGAGTGCCCATACTGCGGCAATATGCATCGCGGTAGGAAACGTGTCGTTGGATGATTGGGATAGATTCACATCATCATTAGGATGAATAGGCTTTTTACTCCCTTTTATTCCTCCCGCCATTTCAATAGCCCGATTAGCAATCACCTCATTGACATTCATATTTGTCTGAGTACCACTTCCTGTCTGCCAAATACTTAAAGGAAAGTGTTCATTCAATAGACCTTCTTCGACCTCAGAAGCTGCGCGTACAATCAAGTTTTTCTTTTCTTCTGATAGGACTCCTAATGCATAATTGACTTCAGCAGAAGCTCTTTTAATCAAACCATAAGCCTTGATGACAGAAATAGGGATTTTATTTTCACCAATATTAAAATAAATCAATGAACGTGCCGTCTGCGCACCCCAATAGGCCCACGAGGGAACCTTAATCTCTCCGAGACTATCTCTTTCAATGCGTGATTCCATATAGAAAAAGGTATATTTTCCCTTGATTCCACTCAACTGCGAAGATAAAATGTTTAAGTTTATGTCTAGGAAAACGTTGCTCGTTTTTTGCATTTTTGCCCTTCTTTTGTGCCTGTGGGAATGGAGTACACACGCCTTTCCCTATCTACTTTTTGTCTTGCCAGCTCCCTCAAAAATTTGTCTGACACTTTGGGAAATGCATGATCGATTTTGTCTCCACACAGGAGTCACCTTAAAAGAAATGTGCTGCGGTTTTTTTCTTGCTCTCTCTTTTGCTTTTCCTCTTGCTTGGATGATGATGCGCTTTCACACTGCACGTTCCTTTTTACAGCCGATTTTCATTGTGATTCAATGCATTCCTATGTTCACCCTTGCCCCCATCATGGTTGTCTGGTTGGGATGGGGCTATACCGCTATTATCATTCCTACCGCTTTAATGACCTTTTTTCCTCTGACTTTAAATATTTACCAAGGACTACGTTCTACTCCAGAAGATCTCTTAGAGTTTTTCCTTGCTAATCAAGCGACTGGTTGGCAGACGTTTTACAAACTACGTCTTCCCTGGGCCGTACCACATATTTTTGCTGGTTTTCGTGTCTCTTCAGCCATAGCAGGGGTAAGTGCAATTGCTGGTGAATGGGCAGGGGCACAAAATGGACTTGGAATCTTGATGCTGGAAAGCCGTCGCAATAGCGATTTAGAAATCACATTTGGTGCGCTTTTTTGCTTAACCTGCATCAGCACACTTCTTTATGGCTTGATCCTCTATTGTGAACAGATTGCTTTGCCACCTCGTCGCTGGAAGTTCCCCTTTATAAAAATGCAGAGAGCTAAGACTCTCCATAAGATGCGTAAAAAAAGTTTCGCTATTCCTTTTTTTCTTTTAGCTCTCTGCTTTTTGGTAGGCTGTCAGAAAAAGGAAAAAGAAGGCAGCACAAGACTCCTTCTCGATTGGCTTCCTAATCCGAATCACGTTCCACTCTATGTAGGGCTTGAGAAAGGTTTTTTTAAGAATGAGGGTATTGAGCTTTCCATTCAAAAAATGCATGAAGGAGGAAATGGGATTGCCTACTTGGTCTCTAAAAAGGCAGACCTATTGATCAACCATATGCCTGGAACGTTAAAAGCCTGTGAGCGAGGAGCTAAACTCAAAATAATCGGACTGTTGATTAAAGAACCTCTCTGCGGTCTAACCTATAGAGAAGATTCTACCATTCAACAAGCAAGCGATTTAAGCGGTAAAGTCTTTGGGTATTGCATTGGTGTCCCTGATATTGATTTCCTCAATTTCCTCCTCTCACAAGGCAATATTATTCCCTCTGAAAAGAAAAATGTAAGCGTCGATCTTGTGTCTGCGTTAGGTACCCACAATGTGGATTTTATCTATGGAGGGTTTTGGAATATTGAACCAGCTCAGCTCCATTCATGGGGTGTAAAGACTAATACCTTTAAAATTCAAGATCTTGGGGTCCCTTTTTATTATGAAATGATTATTTTGGCACATGCAGACTCTTTACAGGCTACACCTGAATTTGCTGGAAAATTTCAACGTGCCTTACAAAAAAGCCTCGATTATTGTCGAACAAACCCTGATGCTGCTTTTAAATGCTTTCTCAATCATAATCAAGACCGTAGTCAAAAAACTGTAGCTTGGCAAAAGGAAGCTTGGGAAATGACTATTCCCCTCTTGGCTATAGACCAAACAATTGATAATGAACTAGTCAGCACATTTTACTCTTGGCAACTTTCTCAAGGAATTATCGAAAAACCATTTAACTATCAAGAACTTATATCATTTCCTTAAAATCGTTTACTCCGCTTCTCGAGAGATGTTAAACTAGAATCTCGGAGGAGATATGGGGTTTTTGAGCCGCAATCGTTCGCAGCAGACCTTTTCTGTTATCATGTTCCTAGGAACTCTCCTCCTTTGTCATGGTGCATTCAAATGCTACAAGCGCATCCGAAAAGAAAGGCAACGACACAATCAGCCTGCCTACCACCCTACTCAGTGCGATTTGCATACGCACTTGCTTCATGTGCTGGATATATTGAAATCTGAGATTACAAGCACCCAAGCCGAAATCCTCCTCTCGCAGACTCTTCCTCTTGTTTATGCTGATCCCTGTTTGATCCATCAGTTATTTTTACATATGATTTCCAATGCATTAAAATTCGGAAAACAGAGCAAGACTCCTCACATCATCCTTCATACGGAAAGAGTCGATGGATATGTACGCGTGTTTGTTCAGAATAATGGGAATAGGATTCCAGCCAAATGTCTTGCCACTTGCAAGGAAATCGTCGAACAACTTGGAGGTCATTTTTCTACAATCACATCTGAAACATTAGGCTCCATTCTTATGGTCGATCTACTAGCAAGTGTGGAGGCTGCCACATGAGCGAGTTGCTCTCGATTTTAATTATCGGGGATGATGCAGATACCATTGATTTTTTAACTACCATTCTGAGCAAGCTACAGGCTAAAGAAATCATGCCACAGCTCAAAGTGGTGAACACACTTGAAGAAGCCATCCACACATTGAATGATCCCTTCTTTGATGTGATTATCACCGATCTTTACTTACCAGATAGCCGAGGCATAGACACCTTTTTAGAAATTCAAAAAAGAGCTGGCGCAATTCCTATTATTCTCGTTGGTGGATCTACTGAAGATGAAGTAGTTCGTAATGCTATCAAATTAGGTGCACAGGATTATCTTCCCACATCTGATGTGAGTGGAGGTCTACTAGCGCGCCTCATCCATCATGCTATTGAAAGACACCGTCTTCATGAGAGTTTAAAAGCACTCTCTTTTACAGATGAATTGACAAAAGTTTATAATCGCCGTGGATTTATCACACTTTTAGAACAACAAATAGAAGTTTCCAAAAGAATAAAAAGAGGATTTTATCTTTTTATTATTGATCTTGACTATCTGAAATTGATCAACGATACCTATGGCCATTTGATTGGGGACCGTGCTTTAATTGACACTGCCAAATGTTTGCACGCTTCTTTTCGCCATCATGATGTGATTGGCCGTATTGGAGGCGATGAATTTGGCATCATCGCCATCAATGCCAGTCAAGAAAGCGGTGGTTATCTTAAACAGCAGTTGCTAGAGAGATTGGAAGAATACAATGCTCACCTTCAGGAACCCTACAAATTGGCATTCAGTATAGGGATGGCTTATTTTGATTCTGTAAAAGAGATGAATTTAGATGAGTTAATGCAAGTGGCAGACCATGCACTCTATCTAGAAAAACGTCTAACCCACGACAAATCCTCAAATTAATATGCAGGATTTTATAGCCGATTAAATTATAAATTTCTGATTGATCTCGCGCTAAAGTTCCCGCGCTTAATCGAGAGACTCTCGCAAAGGTCCAAATTTGTCATTTGAACTTGAATCAACTATAAAATTAAGGCCAAAGACATACAGCGTCCGACACCCATTGGAAAGAGTTGCTATCGTTCCTGGAAGATAGCCATAGACCTCAAAACATTTTTGACTTTTTACCAAAGTGACTTTCCTACCGTTTGACATCACGGTTTTTTGTCTTTTAAACTTCAATGAAGTTGACGTAACGAACGAATCCTTATCAACTGAAGCAATAGACATATAAGTCACCTCTTTTTTTTGAGAGATTCTTCACTTTAAAAATAGAATCAATTGAATAAAGGTGTGAATCTACCACAATGATTACAGTCGATTCAGTTTGAAATGATAAATTTTCATCACGTCCAAGCTCTCGGGCTTGATCAATCAATCGCGCGGCTTTCACGTAGGTCAAAATTATCAATTAAAATTTAATCAACTATTTATGGAAGTCTATTAGGCATCTCCTTAAGTGTAAGCTAATTTTTTTATTGAATCTTCATAGTCGATTCAGTTTAAAAAACCCTATATGTTAAGGAAAAACTGGCCTTAATTCTTCGGCCTGTTTCACATCAAGCTTGCTAGCTAATATGAATATGGATTCTGCTTTGTCTATGTTGCCTACAAGGCCGAGTAATTCCCCATAAATGATTAAAAGACGAACATCTTTTGTCTCAGGATGAAAAATGTTATCTATTATTTTTCTGGCTTTATCAAAGTAGCTTCCTAAGAAATGAATTGCTGCTAACCCACTTGAAGCAGCTTCATTTTTTTGATCCAAAATAAGAACTTTTTGAAATTGAATTTCGGCTGAAATCATTCTGCGTTGAGAAAGAAAATGCTCTCCCAACCTCGACTCTAAAATCTTTACTGGGCTTGCAAATTTTTAATCAAGAGCCGAGCCCAATTTTGTGCTTCTACATCCTCGCCTAAATGCTGACAAATCATTATAAGCTCATTTAAGGCAGTCATTTTGTGTTTAGCTGTTATGTTATTATTCTGTAAGAGGTAGTCCTAAACAAGTAGTGCTGTAAGGTGTCGATTGTAGTGACAAATGAAATATTTGATGGCTCCGATATGATTTTCGAGTTTCTTGGAAAAAGACAAAGCCTTTCTCACTAGGCGAGAA
>Ga0153954_1000405_pt1 | contig 34909 bp, 32 predicted proteins | sample TSFL038MetaG_FD_102277 | JGI IMG/M metagenome (GOLD analysis project Ga0153954, IMG submission 102277) | Attine ant fungus gardens microbial communities from Florida, USA - TSFL038 MetaG | ecosystem: Host-associated > Fungi > Mycelium > Unclassified | place: USA: Florida, Wekiwa Springs State...
CGGCGCGTCCGGTGCCGATGACATAGGCTCCGGCTTCCCGCGCAAGCTGCGTCACCACCGACCCGACGGCGCCGGCCGCGCCGTGCGCAAGCACGCTCTGGCCTGCCTGCAGACGGCCATGCTGGAACAGGCCCTGCCATGCGGTCAGGCCCGAGATCGGCAGACTCGCGCCCACCGTGAAGTCGACATCGCCGGGCAGCGGCGCGAGGTTGCGTGCCTCCATGGCGACGTACTCGGCGAGGGTGCCGTCGCGATGCCAGTCCGACAGGCCAAATACCCGCTGACCGATTGAAAGCCCGGTTGTCCCATAGCCGAGGGCAGTGACCACACCGGCCAGTTCGTGGCCGAGGATCGATGGCGTCCGGTCACGGAAGGCCCGATCGGCCCAGGTCGAAGGCCACTCCAGTTCGGTGTTGACGAATCCCGCCGCGCGAACCTCAACGACGACATCGTTTATCGCCGCCTGCGGCTCAGGCCGATCCGCCAGCTTCATGCCGGCCGTTCCCGCCGTCTGGTCCGTAACAACGATTGCTTTCATGGGAATTGTCTCCTCGGATATTTGTGGGTTCGGGGTACATTGCAGGCGTGAAGGTCTTTTCGATCTTTCACGCAACTGGTTACCGGCTCGACGCCTTCCGCGACGACCTTGGTGTGGAATTGTTGTGCGACGGTGGCGGGCGCTTCATGGTCAGAAGCTCCGTCACATCATGCAGATCATCCGCCGATGAGATGGCAACCGTCAGCCATTTTCCGTCGATGTACGTTTTGGCTTCATCGTAGAGTTTGACCAATTGCGGGCGCCAGACATAACGCCGCTCCTCAAACTTCTCTCGTTCTGCTCCACCCATGACCACCACAGCCGAAAACAGCCGATATTCCGGCACCAGCGTGCAGAACGCTTTGGTCTTCTTGTAGCGCAAGGACCAACCACGGTTCTTGCCGCCGTAGAGCCAGTCCGGCGCGAAAACTCCTGGGTAGAATTCGTCGATCCAGTTCCGCAGCTTGGTCCAACGCCCGAACGCCTGTGGCCCGATCCATTCGCGGATGGCGCCGTCGTCGGGTGGTGCCGATTTGTCGGTGATCCTGGCGCCGATTTGGGGAAGCGTCTCGCCATCGGCGGCTGTTACTCTCGTACCTGAAGGTGAAATCATCAGAAGACCTCATGTTCGTAGTCCGGCGGAGGCCGGAGGATTATGGTGAGGGCGTGCCAAGAGCTTGCGGCGCGCCCTTGGGGAACTCCCGGTGCGACGCTCCCCGAAGCAGGGGGTGTGCCTCGCGATACAGTCTACCGGCGCCCGAGAGCATTGCAGGACGACCATCGACGCCGCGAAGCTTCCCCATGTCCGTCAGATCGATCGCCGCCAAAGCCTTCTCCCTCGCTAATGCAGCCTGGTCATGATCGAGGAAGGCAGTGGCCTGAATGGGGAGGAATTGCAGGGTTTTTAGTCCAATGGAGTTCAACGCCAACGTCAGGTAGGGAGTGAGAAAGTCCGGTTGGTTGGCTCGGTCGCCGGTAAAGATGCCGCCGGAGGCGACACCGATGAATACCGGACGGTCCCGCAGCATTCCCACCTTCCCTGCCGGCGTCGACTTCATCGTGCGCCCGACGCGCAAGACTTGATCGATCCACGCTTTGAGGACCGACGGAATAGTGTAGTTGTGCATGGGCGTTCCGATGACGATCACATCGGCCGCTTCGACCTCCTGGATAAGCGCTTCGGAAACATCCAGAGAACCCTTCGGCGGCGCGGCTAACGAGGCGGGCGATGCCAACGCGACTGCATAGTCGGCGACGGTCTGGGGCAGGGGTTCGAACCCCAAATCACGCCGGCTGATGCTCGCCCCGGGCGCAACCTCAAGAAGCTTTTCGACGATCGCGGCCGAAAGCTCACGGCTATGCGATTCTCGACGCGGACTGCTATCAATATGGAGAATGTTCATGTGAGCGATCCCAATGGCTTCGAGAGGTTGCGACGTGACGAAGGTCAGATCGAGCCAGCCGGCGTCACAGCGGGAAAGTCCTTCGCGGGGTCGAACACGTTGTTGAAGAAGTTCGTCAGGGAGTACATCGCGACCAGCGCGACGATCTCGATGACGTTCGCATCGGTGTAGCCGGCATCACGGACCGCTTTCACATCGGCGTCGCCGACCTTGCCGCGGGTCTCGATGACTTTGCGTGCAAATTGGACGGCAGCGTCCCGCTTCGGATCGCTGGCATGGCCCTTCCGAGCGAGGATGATGTCATCTGCCGATAACTTGGCCATATGCTCGGCCGTAAAGCTGTGAACCGTCAGGCAGTAGTCGCAGCCGTTCACTTCGGAAACAGCGAGGCCGATGCTGTCACGCGTCTTTACGTCGAGCGCCTTGCTCAGAGAGCCCAGCAGTGCGGCCCATGCGTTGAACGCGATCGGGCTCGCCGCAAAGGTCGCCATCATATTCGGGGTGAACCCGATGTTCTTGGTGAACGCATCGAGAGTCGGTTGCGAAGCAGCCGGCACCTGTTCCGGCTTCAGAGCAGCAGCTCTTGGCATCTTACACTCCATAAGTTTCTGAATTGATTGGGAATTATGCGAAATCCAGCACATCGGCCACGGGCATGCGCGGCTTCTGCGGCCAGTTGCCGGCGCGCTCCGGCCCTACGGTCAGCAGCATCACCGGGATTTCGTCGTCGGCCAGGCCGAACTCGCGGTGCACGGCTTCGTCGTCGAAACCGATCATCGGCGTCGAACCCAGGCCCAACGAGCGGGCGGCATAAATGATCGCCGCGGTGCCGAAGGTTGCCGAGCGCACCGCTTCGTCGCGCTGCCGCTGCGGCTGATCGTCGTACAGACCACGAGCGGGCGCTTCCCATTCCGGCACCGTCTTTGCCGGCATGATGCCGGCTTCAACGACCGGCGCCAGACGCGCGGGAACGGTGCTGGCATCCGCCAACCGGCCGATGATGATGAAAGTAACGGCGGCGTCGGTGATCGCGGGCTGATTCCAGGCGATCGGACGCAACCGAGCCTTGGCCTCAGCTGTACGGACGGCGATGAACCGCCAGTTCTGCAGGTGGAAGGATGTCGGCGCGGAAGTGCCGATCCGCACCAGGTCGCCGATCTGATCGTCGCTTAGGGTGGCGGCAGGGTCGTAGTACTTGGCGGCACTGCGGCTCAGAATGGTTTCGATGACGGCGTTCGTCGGCGCCGGCTGCGTCGGTAAACGGGAAGGCTGGGGCGCGAGAGCGATTCCGCTTGTCTCGGTTCGCGCGTGGATTGCGGCGGTTGCGCCGGTTGCCGGTTTGTCGGCGGCGATGCTGATGCAGTTCATTGGGTGGCTCCCTCATCAAGTGATTACGGAGCCTAAGATACCGTCAGGAATGCAACATTCGAGACTGGATTAGCTCAATATGATGCTCGAAAGGATCAATCTGATGCATATGAGTCCGGAGCGGCCCGAGTCTGCGCACGATCGTGCGCCAGTCGGCGCCATTCCCCCGGCGTCATTCCCATCCTTTCGGCGAACACACGGCGGAATGCTGAAACAGAATGATAACCGACCGTCTCAGCTACGGCCTCAGTGCTGATCGCGGGCTTTTTCAACTCGTTGGCTGCGAGACTCATGCGCAGATCGGTCAACAGATCGAGGGCGGAGCAACCTAGCCTGTCTTGAAAGTGCCTCATGAACGTAGCGCGCGACATGCCGCACAAGTCCGCCAAATCAGGCAGTTTCCAGGACCGCGTTGGATCAGCGAACAGCGCCGCAATTGCCGGAGCCAGCCGCGGATGGCCGGCCAGGGCCAACAAGCCTTCGGGCGCGCTCTCGGCCTCGCTTGCCGCGCGCAATACCAGCGTGAACAGGGCAGAAGAAAGCGCGTTGAGAATGGCACGTCCTCCCGCTCTGTCACCGGAGGACTCCATTCGCATCAGCCTCACCAGGCTGGCCAGTTGGTTGGAGGCGGAGCCGATTCCATCTTCTCCATGACCGCTCATAGCCCGCGCCACCAGATTCGCGGGCATATAGTTGCGGATCAGCCGGTCATGGGGTGGCGCGATAAAAAATCGCCCGCACATCAGATCCAGTTTTTCGCCCTCGCCATCGTTCTCGCTCAGCATCCATCCGGCCGCCCCCCTGTGTTGCCGGGTATGGATAGGTGTTTGCCCACTACCGTCGTGCAGCACATGCGCTGCACCGTGAGGCAACAGCACGATATCTCCGCTCACCAGCTCTCGTGCTGTTCGCGTATCCGGATCCTCGATAATGGCGCGGCCCTTGACTATGACGTGGTAGGGGATTTCGTTCGCCGCAGCCTGGCCCCAGGTAACGCGCCACGGCGCACCATAGGCGCAGCGGACCTCGAGCTGACCGGTTACGGTGACGATTTGCAGGAGATGGCTTAGCCAGTCGACTTCAGGCATTGGGCCTCGAAAACCGGAAATGGTGAAACATCTTATCGTAATTGCGCATTGGTTCTACTTGTCGCCCACGTTTCCAAACTTGGCTCCGTACCGGGCCTAGATCGTAAGCGAGCCACCGAGCGCCCGATGATCGGAACAGGGGGCCTGTATTAGACGCCGTCATAACGTCCGCCTATCGACTCCATTAGCGTGCCGTCACGCATTCGGGAAGTTGGCAGGGGCCGACCCTGCTTGTACCGCAAGGGGCGAGATTAATCGGCGTTTACGACAGCCAAGTCGCATTCGGCCAGTCGCGCGTGTTGCTCGTCTGGACTCGGTTGATCATGCCCAATGGTCGCTCAATAGTACTTGAGCGACAGCCTGGTGCGGACGCCGCAGGTTATGCGGGCCTCGAAGACCAGGTCGACAACCATTGGGATGAACTGTTCAAAGCAGCCGCGCTATCAAGTTCCTGGCTGTTGGGACGGAATTAGGCGCCGGTTCAGCACAAATAGCAATGACAGTGCTATCATCCAGGCATTGCGACACGGTGCTGCCGACTTGCTGAATCAAACTGGCCAACAGGTCGTTCGGCGCAGTCTCAACATCCAGCCGACTTTGACCGTCAGGCCGGGTGTCCGGTGCGAAAAGCGGGCTATTTTTTTGTCGTACGCAAAGAACGGGACCTCGTCAGGAAGGCTCAATTCGCTGATCGTGCCAGCAACGCAAAAGCTCGTCGCTGTCGGTGACGAGACCAAGATGGAGAGAAACCATTTTCAGCGCCGCCGTTTCCATGTCTCGGTCGGTGCCGCGCACGAGATCGGCGAGGACCGTCACTCGATAGCCGAGATTGCTGGCGTCGAAGGCGCTGTTCAGTACGCAGCAATCCGCCATGCAGCCGGTCAACACGATGCGGCGCGTGCCGAGATTTCGCAGGAGAAAATCCAAATCGGATGGATAGAAGGCAGAGAGGCGCTTTTTTGTATTCACGATTAGATCGTCTTCTTTGACCTCCGTCGCAAACTGAGTCCACCGGCTCCCCTCAATCGCGTGAGCGTCGGAGTTGGCGATGGGGCCGACGTGCAGCGGAAATACCATCCGCCACGCAGCTTTGACCCCGTGAATGTCATCACAGCCGTTCTTCCGAAGTTCGCTGCGCACATGGACCACTGGCACGCCGAGCGCGCGGGCGGCGCGATGGAAGGCGTCAACCTTGGAAACGATCTCTCGAGCGCGAGGCGCAGGGCAAGGACAATCGGGGTCGTCGGCCAGGTGTCCTTGGTGAAGATCGATGCAGACTGTGACAGTCTGCGCGAGGGTTGTGAATTCCTCGAAGCCAGGGGGCAATTCGCGTTGCTCGCCATATACATAGGTCTTCATGATTTACCTCCGATTGCTCGATGCCCGCCGGCCAGCCGTGGCTGCATGCAAAATATGCTTGCGTAATTGAATAACGTAGAACACACTTGAACGACATTAAAAATGTCGCGCGTCGATTTTGAGCGCGAAGGGGAAACATATGCACGCGATGACGAAGCCGTTCCTTTTCATTTCTGCGATCGCCGCGGCCGCCTTCGGTCCAGTCGTAGCTGCCGAGTTCAAGCTCAAGGGTGAGATGAAGCCGGCGTGGATCTATCTCAACGCCAAGAATGACGGCGGCTGGCAGCAAGCAATCGACGAGGCGCGTCTGAAGATCGAGAAGGATCTCAATCTCAAGATCCCGTTCGTCGAGAACGTGCCGGACGAGGCGGCGAAGATCGAGCCCGCCGCAGAGCTCTACATCAAGCGGGGCTACAACGTCATTCTCGGCAGTTCGTTCGGCTATTCCGACGCCTTTAAGGCGCTCGCGCAGAAGCACCCCGATGTCGCGTTTATCGACATTTCCGGTACGCAGCACGCGGCCAATCTCGGTGACGTCTATGGCAAGACCTACGAAAGCCAGTATCTCTGCGGTATGGCGGCAGGCGCTATGTCGAAGTCGGGCAAGATCGGCTTCGTAACGGCGCATCCGCTTGGACTTGTCAACTGGACGATCAATGCGTACGCCCTCGGTGCTCAGGCAGTGAATCCGAAGGCCGTTGTCTACGCCGTCTTTACGGGTAGCTGGAGCGATCCCGTGAAGGAGCGTACCGCCGCGAAGGCGCTGATTGATCAGGGGGCCGACGTGCTTGGCCAGAACATCGACACGGCAACGACACAGATCGTGGCACAAGAGCGCGGCGTCTATGGAACCGGACACAATCGCGACCTTCGCGAATTTGCGCCCAAAGCGACGCTTTGCTCGTCGGTTTGGGTATGGGACCGCTTCTTCATTCCCGAGTTGAAGAAGATCCAGGCCGGCACTTGGACTCCGGATCCGTATGGTGATTTCCCGGGCATCGCCGGCGGCGGCACCGATATCGCCTGCTGCAATTCGGTCGTGCCCAAGGACGTGGTCGCCAAGATCGAGGCCGCGCGCAAGGAGATCATCGATGGAAAGCAGATCTTCCAGGGGCCACTTCTTGATCGCGATGGCAAGGAGCGCGTAGCGGCAGGTAAGGTTCTCGGCGGCGCCGATCTCTGGAAAATGGACTGGTACGTGAAGGGCGTAGTGACCCAGAATTGATGCAATCCCAATAGGCGGATACGGCGGTGGACAACGCTCTCGCGCTCGAGATGGCGGGCATCCGGAAGAATTTCGGTAGTTTCCGGGCCCTCGACGATGCAAGCCTCGATGTGCGCTGGGGTGAGGTCCATGCGATCCTCGGCGAGAACGGCGCCGGTAAATCTTCGCTTATGAATGTCGCCGCCGGGCTCTATTCGCCCGACGGTGGCTTGCTTCGAATAAACGGACAAGCCTGCGATCTCACCGGTCCGCGCGACGCCATGGCGCGCAGCGTCGGTATGATTCATCAACACTTCAAGCTAGTGAAACGGTTTAGTGCGGTGCAGAACGTGCTGCTCGCCAATCCGCGTGGTAGCTATCGGCAAGGATTGGCCGAGATCGGCCGGGAAATTAACAAGCACGCCAAGGCTCTCGGCTTCGACCTCGATCTGCACCGCCCGGTCGGCCTGCTGTCAGTTGCGGAGCAGCAACGGGTCGAAATCATCAAGACTCTGGTCGCCGGCGCGCGGATCCTCATCCTGGACGAACCGACCGCGGTGCTCACTGATGAAGAGGGAGCAAAGCTGCTTCGAACGATCAGTGATCTCGCGCAACGCGGCGCTGCCATCGTGCTTGTCACGCACAAGCTTCGCGACGTGCAAACCTTCGCTGATCGCGTGACGGTGATGCGCGGGGGGCGGACGATCGCGACCCTCAACCGGGGTACCTCAAGCGACGAACTCGCAACACTTGCGGTCGGAACCAAGATTGTTGCGCCTCAACGCGGCGATGGAAAGCCGGGTGTTGAGCGTCTGATCGTGCGCGACCTGCACGATGAGTCCTCTGATCAATCCCGGCTGCGTCAGGTGACTTTCACGGTACGATCCGGCGAAATCTACGGAATCGCCGGTGTGGGCGGCAACGGTCAGACCGAACTCGCGGATATTCTAAGCGGATCGCGTGCGCCTTCCTCCGGCCATGTCGAGGCTGTGCTGCCGGGCGGCGCCCGCGTCGACCTATCTTCGGGCAATCCGCGTCGTCGCATCGATTTTGGTTTTGCGGCGGTGCCCGCGGACCGCCAGGGGCAAGCGATTGCATCTTCGGTATCGATCGTGGACAACTACGCGATCGCGCATGTGCATACCGGGCGGTTCGGACCTTGGTGGCGCTTCAAACGTGCGGCCGCACGCGAGGCGACCAGCGTGGCATTGCGAGATGCCGACGTGCAGGGAGTGCGAAGTGCCTCGCAACGCGTCGGCTTGCTCTCCGGAGGTAACGCTCAGAAGCTGGTCATGGCGAGGGAGTTCAGCCGCGCTCCCAAGATTATCATCGTCCATAGCCCGAGTCGGGGGTTGGATGTGCGAGCTTGTGCGGCGATCCATCGTCGGCTGCTCAACGCCCGGGAGGAGGGCGTCGCAGTCGTGCTTATCAGCGAAGATTTGGACGAGATCCTCAGCCTTTCGGATCGGATCGGGGTCATGACGGCTGGACGCATTGTTGCCGAATTCGATGCCTCCGGCGACCGTCAAGCGATCGGTCGCGCGATGGTGGGCCATGTCTAGTCAGAGCGCCAGAGCGATCATGACCACGGTAAATGATGCATCGACCGAGCGACCACGACGGCTTCGGATTGTCCTTGAGGTACGGCTGGATATGCCGGTCTGGGCTCGGGCACTGGTTAGCTTGGCCGCGGTGATGTTTGGACTCGCCGTATCCGCGATTATCCTAGCGTTGGCGGGGGTTGCGCCATCGAGTCTCGTCACCGAATTCGGTTCGACGTTGGCGGACCCAGAGAGCCTTAAGGCGGTCCTCAGTCAGTCCGTTCCTCTCATCCTCGTCGGTATCGCGGCTTCGGTCGCCTTCCGGGCGCGCTTTTGGAACCTCGGTCTCGAGGGCCAAATGATCATGGGAGGTATCGCCGCTGCGGCAATCTCGATTCATCAGGTCGGAGCAGAGAGCATCCGCATCGAATTGATGGCTCTAGCTGCCATGTTCGCTGGAATCGCCTGGATCGCGTTGCCGATGGCGCTGAAATATCTGCTGCGAATCAACGAAATCATCGCCACTCTCCTTCTCAACTATATCGCGCAGTATGCGCTCTACGATCTTCTCTTTGGTGCCTGGAAGGATCCTACCGACTCGTTTCCTCACTCGGGACCGTTTTCGGCGGCCGAGCGGTTGCCCGTCATAGGGGACTGGCTGCAATCCGGCCTGCTCGTCGCGCTTCTCGTTGTCGCTGCTACGTTCTGGCTTCTTCAAATCAGTCGTGCCGGCTTCTACCTTCGGTTCATCTACGCGAACGCTACCATGGCCCATCGAATGGGTGTGCCAACCGGCCGCATTGTCGCGATCGCGGTCCTTGCATCCGGCGCCATTGCCGGTCTTGCCGGATTCGTCATTCCGTCCGGGATCGAAGGCCGCTTAACGCAAGGGTACTTCGAAGGTTATGGTTTTTCCGGCGTCCTGATCGCCTTCCTCGCACAGAACAATCCGTTGTCTGCGAGCGTCGTCGCTATCCTAGTGGCGATTCTGTTCGTGGTCGGCCAGAGCCTTCAGATCTTCTATCAGATACCGTTCTCGATGGTGCAGCTCATCCAGGCCATCATCGTCATGTGCGTCGCGGGCGCCGACTTCTTCGTCCGCCATCGCCTCATCCTACAACGTTGACAGCATGGGCGCCGCATGAACGACTTTTTGGTCACGTGGATCGCCAGCATTCCGGCCCTCGCCTTGCCGTACGCGTTGGCGTCGGTCGGACTTATCGTCTCCGAGCGGGCGGGCGTGTTATCGCTTGGCGCTGAAGGATTGATGCTGGTCGGCGCACTCGCCGGAGTCGGTGCATATCTTACGACCGACGGCTCGGCGTTTGTGGCCATCGTTGCGTCCATGGTCGCCGCAGGACTCGTATCGGTCCTCTTTGCCGTGCTGGTGGTTTGGCTGCGTGTCAACCAAGTGATCGCCGGCCTGGCGCTGGTATTCTTCTGCCAAGGTCTCACGAACCTGGTGGGGACGCTTGCGGATTGGTCCAACCGCGCGATCCCGGGTATCGCGGAATTGAATTTCGGCTTTCTAAGCGACTTGCCGGTCGTCGGACCGATCTTGTTTCGGCACGATGTGCTCATCTATCTGTTGGTGCCGGTCTGTTTTTCCGTGCACTACTTTCTGAGTTCGACGACCTACGGACTCAAGCTGAAGGCCGTCGGCGAGAACCCGGATGCGGCCGATGCGGCGGGCATCAACGTATCCCGGGTGCGCTTTTGGGCAGTGGTCGCGGGCGCGCTCCTGGTTGGCTCAGCCGGAGGCTATCTGTCTGTGGTCAGCGCCAAAATATGGGTCGCCGGCATGACCAGCGGTCGGGGGTGGATCGCCGTGGCGCTTGTCATTTTCGCTCGCTGGAAGCCGGTTCAAGCCCTCGCAGGTGCCATACTGTTCGGCGCCGTGGAGGCACTCATTCCGCAACTCAACGCGGCAGGCGTCAAGCTTCCTCAGTATTATCTCTTGATGACGCCTTACGTTGCAACGTTCGTAGTGATGATTTGGCAAGCTTTCCGTGAGCGGTCCGATGCAGACGGACCTGCTTCACTCGGGCAGCCATACATCAGAGAAGAGCGCACCTAAGAGCAACGACCGCACGCCGCGAAGTCCACCGAGCAATACGCTTGGATCAGGCCTCAACCTGCTGTCGCGCCGGCCCGACGGATAGAAACAATGACGCCGCGGACTAACGCGGCGCCATTGTTGTTTGCGAACCCTCGCGGCGAACGAAATGGTTACCGGAGCTTCTTAAGAAGTTCAAGCAGCAGAACTTGTTCGTCGGAGGCGAGTGGCGCAAGGGTTTTCTCCGAGACAGCGAACGCCATGGGCTCGACCCCTGCAACAAGCTGCTTTCCCTCGCGGGTCAGGCTTAGAATGATGCGGCGTGTATCGGTCTGATCCTGCTTCCGATCCACAAGTCCGCGCGCTTCCAGCCGGTCGACGACCCCTTTGATGGTGGCGCCATCCATTGATGTCAGCCGTCCGAGCAGATTTTGCGTACAGGCGCCCAATTCGCTCAATTTCGACAGAGCTGCCCATTGCGGCGGGGTCAACTCCGGGCCAATTTCCGCAGAAAAAATGACTTCATGGCGCCTCAGGAGTCTTCTCAGCACAAATCCGATCTGCTTATCAAGGATATAGGCTTTCCGGTCTTTCGGAGTTTTCCGTTTGACTGAATGTTTCACCGGCTGACCCGACTGTCACCGAGGGAGGCGAGGATCGCGTCCCGGATCATTTGAGTGACATAAATCTCATTGAGTATAATTCAAAAAAGTGCAATGGTTCGGGCACTGGTTTGGCGAAGAAATGAGGGGTGCTTGAAATGGCACAACGGCAGTGGACGGTCGTCATTGCGATGTGCGCCGGTAGCGGTCGCGATCTCAACCCGTTCGGTTGATGGAGTCCCGTCGACCGGTTTCGCCTTCTTTCCTGGTAGCTCACCAGACAGCGCCGGCTAGGCCCAACAAGAGAACTGCTGATCGATGAAGCCTGCATCATTCATTTATCACCGACCGACGAGCCTCGACGAAATGCTCGGCTTGCTCGACGAGCATGGCGATGAAGCGAAAGTCCTTGCCGGCGGCCAAAGTCTTGTCGCGGCCATGAACTTCCGCTTGGCTCGCCCATCGATGTTGATCGACGCAAACAACATTCCGGAGCTGTCGGGCGTCAGCGTCGATGGAGGTCACCTGGTCATTGGTGCACTCACGCGCCATGCGACGTTTCATAAGCCGGTCGTCAATAATCCCGTCGGCGAACTCCTTTCGCGTGTTGTGCAATCCATCGCTCACTATCCCATCCGGCAACGCGGAACGTTTGGCGGCAGTCTCTGTCACGCCGACCCGGCGTCGGAATGGTGTCTCACCTCCACCGTGCTTGACGCGGAGATGCTGATCGCGAGCAAGGCGGGCAAGCGTCGTGTGCCAGCGAAAGAGTTCTTCAAGGGCACCTTTACGACAGCCGTCAAACCAAACGAGCTGCTCACACAAATTCGTCTGCCGCTTGGAAGCCCGGCATTTCGAGGTGGCTTCTACGAGTTCTCGCGACGAAAGGGCGATTTTGCTCTTGCCATGGCCCTCGTTGCCTTGGAGCTTGACGGTTCTCGCATCAAGTCAGCTCGGATTGGCCTCGGCGGAATCGCCGACAAGCCGGTGAGGCTTACCAGCATCGAGACGGGTCTCGTCGGCCAATCCGCCAGCGCCGCTACCTTCGAGGCTGCCGCCGCCGAAGCATCGGATCTTATCACGCCCACCAGCGATATTCACGGTACATCCGAGTATCGCAAGGATCTCATCAAGCCGGTCCTGGTACGGGCTTTGACCGAGGCTGCTGCATGAGTTGGATCGGCCGATCGCTTCCGAGATTGGAGGATCCGCTCCTCGTCAAGGGAGCGGGCAACTACGTTGCGGACGTCGCACGCGGCGCGGCGTCCGTTCGTTTTGTCAGGAGCCCTGTAGCAAGCGGAACGATTTTGGGCATTGAGAAGCCTGAGGACGGGCTAGTATTCACGGCGGCAGACCTTGACGGAATCAAGGGCATCAAGCCCGTCCTGCACAGGCCGGATTATGTCGCGATCGAACAACCGGTCCTCGCCCAGGATCGCGTGGTATTCGCCGGCCAGGCGATCGCCGTTGTCGTTGCGGAAGATCATGCGACGGCAGAGGACCTGGCCGAACAGGTATTCGTCGACATCGAGCCCAGCGATGCAGCGCTCGACGTCGATCTTGCCCTGCAAGAAGGCTCTCCCATTGTCCATGTGCAGGCGCCAGCCAACGTCCTGGTCGAAGGGAAAATCCGGACCGCCGGCCTCGATGACGCGCTAAAGCAGGCGGCGGCGACCATCAAGATGGAGATTCGCTCGCGGCGGCAGGCCGCAATGCCCCTTGAAACGCGAGGCGGTGTTGCCCAATACGATCGCGCATCGGGACGAGTGACGCTGTTCGCCTCCGTTCAGATGCCGCACATGTTGCGGACCGGAATAGCCGATGTTCTCGGCATTCCTGAGGCTGATCTCCGCGTCGTCGCGCCTGACGTGGGAGGTGGCTTCGGACAGAAGATGTCGCTGTTTCCGGAATACATCATCCTCGTATGGTTGGCTCGGCACCTCCAGCGTAACCTCGCCTGGATTGAAGATCGCCGCGAAAACCTCATGGCTTCTACTCACAGCAGGGATCAGGCGTTCACCATAACAGGCGCGTTCTCGGCTGACGGTAAATTGCTCGGTGTCGATGCCGATATGCGTAGTAACGTCGGAGCGTTCTCCTGTTATCCGGTAACGTGTGGCGTTGAACCGCTGATGGCCCTTGCGGAGTTGCCGGGACCTTATGCCGTCCAAGAATACGGCGCGCGATCGCGCGGCGTGACGACCAACACCTGCATGATGGCGCCTTACCGCGGCGTCTCGCGGCCGACGCTGACCTTCTCGATGGAACGGATGATGGATGTGGCCGCTCGGCGGCTCGGCATCGACCCGATCGAGATCCGTCGTCGGAATTTAGTGGATACGTTCCCGCATCGAACGCCCACCGGCCTGATTTACGACGAGGGCTCGTACAGGGCGACTATGGAAAGCGCGGTGAACGCAATTGATTTGCCAGCGTTCCGCGAACGTCAGAAGCGGGAGTGGGCAAAAGGCCGTTATCTAGGCTTCGGCATATCCGTATTTAATGAGCGCACGGGCTATGGCACGCCGGCTTACGCAGCCCGCGGCATGGACATTGTGCCCGGCTACGAGATCGTCGATTGCGCCATGGACCCGTCAGGCAACGTTTCCGTCCGGATCGGCGCTTCGCCGCACGGCCAAGGCCTGAAGACCAGCCTGGCGCAACTGGTCGCCGACGAACTCGGCGTGACGCCACAGACGGTCAGAGTCATATCCGGAGACACCGACGCGACGCCGTATGGCTGGGGCACATTTGCGAGCCGATCGATGGTCATCGCGGGCGGCGCAAGCAAGTTGGCCGCAGGCAAAATCGCATCCAAGCTGAAGCTGATTGCCGCAGCCCTCCTGGAATCCGATGTGGACCATATCGATCTGAACGACGGTCTGGCCAAGGTCCGCAACAGCAACCGAAGCGCGCCGATCACCGAGCTTGCGCGTGCGGCCTATCACCAGAGCCATAAGTTTCCGGGTTTGGGTGCCGGTCTTCACGAGAATGCGATCTACGATCCAGCCGGCACGTTTTCAAACGCCTCACATGCATCGATTGTCGAGGTCGACGTCGAAACGGGTCAGGTCAAGATCGAACGCTTTGTCGTGGCCGAAGACGCTGGCGTACTCATCAATCCGATGATCGTCGACGGGCAGATACATGGTGGCGTCGCCCAAGGCATCGCCAATGCTCTGTACGAAGAGATCGTATATGACGATCTCGGGAATTGCCTGACCACGTCGCTCGCGGATTTCCTTCCGCCGACGATACTCGAAATTCCCACGATTGAAATCGTGCACAGTTACACGATGTCTGATGCGTCGATCACCAAAGCCAAGGGGGTCGGCGAAGGAGGGCTCATCGGAGCACCAGCGAGCGTGATCAATGCCGTCGTCGACGCATTGTCGCCCTTTGGCATCGAAATCTTTGAGATGCCGGCCACACCACAACGCATCTTGGACCATATCAGAGGGAAACGTGCGGTATGACTGATAAGGTCAACATCACACTCCGCGTCAACGGAAAATCGTATGCCATCGCCGTTGAGCCCCGGCGTAGCTTGGCCGACGCATTGCGTGAGGACTGCGGCTTGACGGGAACGCATCTGGGTTGCGAACACGGCGTTTGCGGCGCGTGCACCGTGCTGGTCGGTGGAAAGCCCGTACGCGCGTGTTTGATGTTTGCCGTTCAGGTTGGGGAGACTGAGGTCCGTACCGTTGAAGGATTGGCCAAGGGCGAAGTTCTTCATCCTCTGCAGAAGCAGTTTTGGGAGAACCATGGCTTGCAATGCGGATTCTGCACTCCTGGCTTCCTCATGCTTGCCGCGGGGGCGCTCGAGGCCGATCCGGATATTTCGGATGACGAGCTGCGCGAGGTACTTTCTTCGAATTTGTGTAGGTGTACCGGCTACCAGAACATCATCAAAGCAGTAAAGCTCGCCGCTGCCGAGATGCGCAAGTGAGTGCGATCGGCAAATCGCTGAAGCGGCTCGAAGACAAGCCGCTCTTGCTGGGTCAGGGACGCTTCGCCGCCGATTACCGGTTCGACCGACAGTTGATCATGAGGGTCGTCCGCTCACCGGTTGCGTTCGGCCGAATTCTTGCGATCGAAACTGAGGATGCGCGGGCAATGCCCGGCGTCGTGGCGGTTTGGACCGCTGCGGATGTCGCAGACATTCCGCTGATCGATTTTCGCATGACGCGTATCAAAGGGCTGGAGCCTTACCGGCAGCCTGTCTTGGCGCGGGAGTATGTGCGCTACGTGGGAGAGCCCGTCGCCATCGTCTTCGCCGAGGATGTGTATCAAGCGGAAGATGCTGCGGATCTCGTCTTTTGCGATATCGACGAAGGCGTGGTGCATCTTGATGCGACCGCACCTCCCGTCGAATTTATGCCGGAGACGTTGCCCGGAGTCCTGAGCGAGCCGGCTGTCATTACCAAGGCATACGGAGACCTGGATCAGGCCTTCGCGAAGGCTCGTCACGTCGTCGAGCTCGAGGTTGCCGTCGGACGGCATACGGGCGTGCCGATGGAGACGCGCGGAGCGCTGGCTGTTCACGACCCGAACACCGGGGTGCTGACCATGTATGGCGCGGCGAAGGTACCCCACTATAACCGCGACGCGATCGGTCGCATGCTTGGGCTGGATAAGGGAGCCATCGAGCTAAGCGAGGGCCACGTCGGCGGTGGTTTTGGCATTCGCGGCGAGCTCTATCCGGAGGACGTGCTGGTTTGTGCCGCGGCTTTACGGCTCGGGCGGCCGGTGAAATGGATCGAAGATCGGCGTGAACATCTGCTCGCCGCCAACCATTCAAGAGATCAGGTGCATCGTCTACGTGCTGCCGTTGACGACAAGGGCTTCATCCTCGGACTCGAAGATGAGTTCTTCACGGATCAAGGCGCCTATGTACGTACGCATGGCGGTACGGTCTCTGACTTGGCCGCAGCTCTTCTGCCTGGCCCTTATCTGATCCCGGCCTATCGTGTGAATGGGCACATTCGTCTGACCAATAAGACGCCGTCCGGCACATACCGGGCACCCGGGCGGTACGAGAGTACGTTTGCGCGCGAGAGATTGATGGATACGATCGCGCATCGCTTAGGCCTCGATGCGGTTGAAGTGAGGCGCGTCAACCTCATTCCGGAAGACCGCATGCCGTACGACAGGAAGATCGATGCACTCGGCACCGAAGTCGTCTACGATGCTGGTAAATACCAAGATCTGCTGGACAAAACCTTGGCTCATGTCGGCTACGACCAGTTGCGGGCCGAGGCTGCTGAGCGTCGTTCCAAGGGTGAGCATGTCGGTATCGGCGTCGCACTCTTCATTGAAAAAAGCGGCTTGGGCCCCCGGGATCTCGTAAGGGCCAGGCTGTTGAAGGATGGATCGATCGAAATCATAACCGGCGTCGCTTCGATCGGGCAGGGTGTCGAGACGATCGTGGCGCAAATCTGTGCAGAGGTATTGTCCGTCGAGATCGAGCAAATTAGCGTCGTCCACGGGCAAACGTCGCGCATCGAGGTCGGACTGGGCGCCTTTGCATCTCGGGTGACGGTGATGACGGGCTCAGCAGCCCAGATCGCATCAAGAGCACTGCACGACAAGATCCTGGTTGCAGCAGCAACGCTCTTGCGGAAGGAGAACGCAGAGGATCTCACGCTCTTAGATGGGATGGTCCGACTTCGGGACTCGAATACAACCTTGCAGCTTAGAGAGATCGCGGAGCAGACGCCTGAGATCATTGAGGCTGAAGGATGGTTCCATGCCGACCACATGAATTACCCATACGGCGTCCACGTCGCCAAGGTTCATGTCGATAGTGAAACTTGGGGAGTAAAGATCGAGCGCTACGTCGTCGGTTACGAGATTGGCCGCGCCATCAACCCCGTACTGGTGCATGGCCAGATCGCTGGCGCGGCTGTCCAAGGGATCGGTGGAGCGTTACTGGAAGAATTCGTCTACGACGAGTCAGGCCAACCGCTTGCAACAAGTTTTGCCGACTACCTCATGCCGACGAGCAACGAAACGTGTCGGATCGAGATGTTTCTGCGCGAGGATTGCCCCAGCCCGCAAAACCCGCTCGGCGTTCGTGGTGCGGGTGAGGGGGGGCTTACCGCGGTGGGAGCGGCGATCGGTGCTGCCGTTGACGACGCGCTGCAGTCGCCCGGGCTCGTCGACTGTCTTCCGATCGGCCCCAGCAAATTGCACGCGCTGGTGCATCAGTATCCGCGAAATCCAGGCTAGTCGCCCTTCAGATTTATCCAAAGCGTCCTGACACGCTTTGACCCGTTGTTCCAAAACCGATGAGGTCGTTTCGACTCAAAAGAAATCAAGTCGCCAGCCTTGAGTTGGTAGGTCACATTCTCGAGCTCGACCGTGAGCTGTCCCTCAAGGACAAATCCGTACTCAAATCCCGCGTGCGCACCGCGCTTGAGCGCACTCCCCGTGTCGGGCGCATACTCGTTCATGGCGAGTGAAATTCCACGCGCACGATCTTCGCGCAAGACGCGTCGAACAACGTTTTGGGCGGTCTTGACGAACGGCTGATCGGCCGCGCGAATGACGATGCGTTCATCGTCCGCCTGATCGGTCACGATCAACTCGGACATGGTGACATTAAGCGCGTTCGCAATGACAATCAGAGATTGAATAGACGGAGCCGCCCTTCCGCGCTCAACCAGGCTCAGCATCGAAGGACTGAGGTCGGTCGCTTCGGCCAAATCCTGAAGCGTCATCTCGCGCTCCTGTCTGAGAGCGCGCAGGCGATTGCCGATCGCAGCGACAACCGCATTCGATGCATCTTCAGCCGTCTCAACTACGGCACCCTTCGTTCGAGCCACGTCCGTCACCTCTTTTCAGTTGCCCAAAAATCGTAGCCGCGCCGGCCCAACGAGGATTGCGCTTTTCAATTCTGTTGTATAAGTTTGAGTAAAATTGAAAACGGAGCGAAATCCAGCATGAGTGAGGCGATCCAAGTCATAGACGCTAGTCACTCCCAAGAGATACCTATCGTCGAGGGTATCGGCAACGCCAAAGTCGTGATTTGGCCAGGGACGGGCGCTTTTCACCGTACATTTCAGCTCATCACGCTGGGTGAGAACTCGAAGACCGTGCAGCTTTGTCACCCGAAAAGCGATGCCGCCTACTATGTCATCAAGGGGCAGGGCGTGGTGATTGATATCGGGACCGGCGAGTCTCAGGAGCTGAGTGAAGGCGGCATGGTGCATATTGACGCCAGCGACCGCTATCAATTCGTAGCGAGTTCCGCCGGCATGAAATTCGTCGGTGGGCCGTGCCCTGCCGATGAGAGCCTTTACGCCAGCTTGTCAAAGTGAGGGGCGAGACCATGGCAATCAGAGTCTTCCATCGAGACCATCCCACGCTTCGGCTGCCGTTTATCTCCAAGGATGCGCGGTTCGTGATCTGGCCGGGTACCGGCGCCTGGACCGCAAATCTGAATTATGTCGTGCTCGAACCGGGTGAGGCGAACGTGCCTCATATCCACACGATCTCCGAAGATACGATCTTCATCCTCGAGGGAGCGGGGACCGCGCACGACTATACGAATGATGTTCATCTGCCTTTCCACGCAGGATGCGCGGTGCATGTGCCGATCGGTGTCAAGCATGCGATTGCGGCTGACCATGGCGTCGAGGTTGTGAGTGTCGGTGGCCCCGCCCCTGCGGACGTTCCGCTGCTCAAGAAGGTGGGGGTGTTGCCCGCAGACGCGGAGCCACCCAGCCGGTGAAGATCGCGGTCGTTCAGTTCAGGGCCGAAGCCTTCAATCCCCAGGGCAATCGCGAGCGCGCGGTGGGCTATGTTCAGGATGCGGCAAGGCTTGGAGCGCGACTTGTCGTTCTGCCCGAACTCGCGGTCTCGGGGTATGCACTCGATGCCGCGCGCTTGAACGAGGTATCAGAAGCTTTCGAGGGGCCAACACTCGATCGATGGACGTCGGTTGCATCCAAGCTCGGTGTGTTGATCGCGGGCGGCTTCTGCGAAAAGAGCGACGGAAAGCTCTATAATTCCGCAATGCTTGTCGGTCCGAATGGTCCGCTCCTGCATTACCGCAAGCTTCATCTGTTCGATCAAGAGAGGCGCGTTTTCTCACCTGGAGATCTCGGGCTTCCTGTTGCGAAAACCGAGATCGGAACAGTTGGGCTCTGTGTCTGCTACGATCTGAGATTTGTTGAGGTCGCACGGCTTCTGGCTCTTCAGGGAGCAGATCTTCTTGTCGTGCCAACGGCATGGGTTGGCGGATTCGACCGAACGACACATGACAACGAGGGCTTCATCACCCAAGCCCGCGGAGCGGTCGTTCAAGCGAACTTGAATCAAGTCTATATCGCTTGTGCCTCGCAGTCCGGCGTTCTCGGCGATCAGAGATTCTTGGGTAATTCTCTCATTGTCGACCCCTTCGGAAAGGTACTGGCCGGCCCGCTCGATGCCGTGTCCGAGCAGCTCCTGGTTGTTGAGTACGACCCCCAAGCAGCAACGGCGGCTCAACATCGATCCGAACTGGTGAACCCCCGGGAAGATCGTCGAACCGACGTCTATGCCGTGAGGGTCGGCGATCGGGTGCTCTAGGAGAGTTGGAGGTGGCGCATGGTAATCAAGCGGAGTGTCATCGTTTCGCGACTTCTTCCTGCGGTCGGGGACATCTTTGATGGCTCCCTCCATCTCGTCCGAAGTGCCGCCATCGAGGTCAACGGGGACCGCATCTTCGTTGCGTGCGCCTCACAGTTTGGCGTACTCGGCGAGCAGCGTTTCTTGGGGCATGCCTCAGGCATCCCGTCAGCAGCCTAGGATCGGTCGAACGGACCCTCGCGACAATCGCTGGGAGAACATCTGCCTGTGAGAGCAGGGATCGAACGATTGTCAAAACGTTGGAGTAGACCATGGAGATCAAGCAGAATTTCGTCGTTTCCCAACCGCTCGCCGTGGTTTGGGACTTCTTTCACGACGTGCCGAGTGTCGCCGAGTGCTTGCCGGGTGCAGAGTATCTCGGCACGAATGATGACGGCACGCTCAGCGGCAAGGTCTCCGCAAAGGTCGGACCTTTCCAGGCCAGCTTCGAAGGCGAAGCAAAAGTAAAATACGACGACGATGCCAAGAAGGTCGAATTCGAGGGTAAGGGAGTCGACCGGAAAGGCGCGAGCCGCGGAAAGATGACTATGAAGTGCGAGCTTCTTCCCGAGGGAGATGCCACGCGCGTTGTGGTCGCGGCCGACGTCCAGCTTTCGGGCGGCATCGCTCAGTTCGGCAGGACCGGTCTGCTTACGGAAATCGCCAATCAACTCGTCGCGGAATTCGTCAGGAACGCCGAAGCCGAGCTTGCGAAACGCAATGCTCCCGCCGGCGCGGTTGGGGAAGCAGCAGCGTCAGCCGAAGCCGTTCAGGCGGCTCCGCGCAGCGCAGGAGCGATGAAGCCGCTGAATACAACGTCTCTCTTTTTCGCGGCCTTGAAGGGTTGGTTGAGATCCTTCTTCAACAAAGCGGCCTAACCATTCAACCGAACAAAAGGAAACTCGCACGATGAAGATCGTCGACATGTCTCACCTCATGAACGTTCATACTCCGGGCTGGGTCGGCTACGCGGGTAACAAGATGTACTACGCGCAGAATCTGCAAACGATTCATATCGTCGCCCAGCGCATCGACTCCGCGCTGCACGTCGGTACACATATCGACGGCGCGATGCACGGCACCGATGGTATGGGAGACATGGCTTCCTATCCGCTGGACTTCCTTGTCGGACCTGGAGCTGTCGTCGACGTCTCCAAGCATATGGACGATTGGGCTGTCATCACGCCCGAGATGATCGAGAGTGCCCCCGTCGAAGTGAAGGATGGGGACATCCTCATCATCCACACCGGCTGGCATCGCTATTGGGAAGGCAAGCCGCAGCAGGACCTTGTGAAGTATTTCTGCATGCATCCCGGCGGAAAGCAGGAACTCCTGGACTGGATGCTGAAGAAGAAGATCAAGTGGTTTGGTATCGATTGCGGTTCTGGCGATCATGCAATGAACACGACGATCCGCCGGATGCGCCCTGACCTGGCGAAGCAGTTCGAAGCCAAGGTCGGTATGAGCTGCGACGAGTTTTTCGGAAAGAATTCGTACACGCACAAGCGCAGCGGCCGGCAGGTAGTTGAAGACTATTTCCCCTTCCACTCGCAGGCCTTCCAGGAAGGGCTCATTCACGCGGAAAACGTGGGCGGCGACATCGAGCTGATGTTGAATCAACGGGCCGTCATCGGTGCCTTTCCCTGGCGTTACGAAGGGTTGGAGGCGTGCCCGTGCCGGATCGTCTGCTTCCAAGGCATCGAGGAAAACGTAGAGGCCGTCGGCGATGTCGCCAAGGCGATCTTCGGTCCGCGGCAGATCCCTTCGGGAATGATGTCCGGTGGACCGGACGGTCGCTGACAGGTCCGAATAGCTGGGCAAGGGCGGAGGCGAGGGGGCTTTTTCGAAGGAGCCCCCTCTTTCTTTTTGAAAAATCCTACCCCCCGGTCGTCGGTCAGGATCTCGGGCGATCAGTCCAGCGATCTGAAACGATCGCTCCGACGTCAAAATGAGCTTGTCAATGTGATTAAAACGATTTTAGTATTATCAAAGATAAAGCATTGGTGGTGCCGCGTTTCCAACCGATTCATTGTCGCGCTGACCATTCCGAATAGGTCTTTGGTCAGCAGCTCAATGGTCGAAGCGACCTTCCAATTCATCGAAGGGGGAGGAGTTCATGGAACAAGCACGACACATCAAGGTGGGGGAGGCTCTGGCGAGTGAAGGCGGCGCACATCCTTCCGATCTCATCGAGCTTCGCTACCGCGTGGAGGACAAGCCGCCGTTCATACCTTTGGTGCTGTTTGGCCTCCAGCACGTCCTGATCATGTTCTCTAACGTCATGGTCACACCGTTGGTCCTAGGGCAGATGCTGGACCTTTCCCCCGAGATGCGCTCGACACTTTTCTCCGGCATCATGCTCGGATGTGGCGTAGGGACCGTGATCTCGTCGATTGGGATCTTCTGGGTCGGCGCGCGGCTCCCGCTCTTGCTTGGCACCTACACGGTCTATCTCGCTCCAGCCATTGCTATCGCAAAGGTTCAAGGACTGGGTGCGGTGACCGTGGCGATGATCCTGGGCGGTCTGATGCTGTTGATCGTCAGTCCGGTCATCGGCAGGCTTCGAGTATTGTTTCCTCCGGTTGTTATCGGCATCCTCCTTGTCGTGACCGGCCTCTCACTCATGAGAATCGCAACCAACGTAGCGCTCGGGACCAACACTCCGTACTTTGGCAAAACCATCACGATCTTCTTTCTTGTCGGAAGTGTCGTTTTGATCGGATTCATCGCAAACCTGCGCAACAAGCTGGTGAAATCGCTTTCCGTGCTGTTTGCCGTGGTGGCGGTCTATCTCGTTGGCATGGCCGTCGGCTTCGGCGATTTCTCGACTATAGCCAAGGCGCCTTGGTTCCGGCTTCCGACGCTGCTCCCATACGGCTTCACATGGCCCGACTCTGCTGGATTGACCACCATCCTCGTCGATCACCTCGTGGCAGCCGTCTACACCATGAGCATTACCCTCGCTCTCTGTGCAATGGTGGGCATCGATCAGTCGAGTCAGCGTATCCGGGGCGCCGTCGCCGGCGACGGCCTTGGTTCGGTCTTGGCGGCACTCTTCGGCGGTGTCTCGCTCATCTCTTACGATCAAAACGTCGGTGCAATCTCCCTCACGGGCGTGGCCAGCCGCTTCGTTGTCGCCGCGGCGGGCGTCATTCTCATCATGATTGCCTTCTTTCCAAAACTCGGAGCGGCGGTCGGCATCATTCCGGCCTTCATGTTGGGCGGGCCGCTGCTGTTCATGTTCGGTATGATCGTCGTGGTTGGCGTGAAAATCCTCTCAACGATGGCGCTTAGCCAGCGAGACATCCTTCTCATCGCGATCTCCGTTGGCTTGAGCATGATCACGAACTTCGCACCTCCGGCGGTGTTCGAGACGATCTCACCAACCGTACGTATTCTGGCGACGGACGGCATGGTGATCGGCACCCTGACGGCTGTCCTGCTGAACCTTATCTTGCCGGCAGGCGCCACCGCCGTTCCGGCCAAAAGCCTCGCTCGCTAGAGCTGGCTCTACGACGTGTCGCAAGGCCACTGTGACTGTGCTCGGAGGCACACGCAGTGGCTGGAAGCCAAGCCGCGGCGGGATGATGGCGCGCATATTGGCCGTCGGCTGTCCGCGTTACTAGAAATTACCTTTTTTCGCGATGCATCGTGAAACGTGATCTTGGCTTGTCGACGGCACGCTGCTGTATGCGATGCGCAAGAACGATATTTGTGGGCGCAATAGCCTCTGATCGTTCCTCCACGCTTGTTTCAGTGGGGCGATCGCGCGCGCACGGACAGTGTTGTCACGATTTCGATTGTCCGATGTGCGTCGCCGGTCGTCCGCCTCGGTAAAATCTGCAATCCAGCCAAGCCGAAGGTGGATCGCATTTGGAACTTTCGACCAAGAGCGCCCTGTGGCGGCAAATTTTAATATCGTAAATTATCTATTGAGTGACGTTCAAAACGATGCCATGATCGGAAGGATAATTCAAAAGGAGCGAGCGTCCTTCATGGAACGGCAGGTCGTACTGGCTATCTCTGGCAGTCCGTCATCAAAGTCGCGGACGGCGATGGTGGGGCGACACGTGCTCGGCCTGCTCCAGGATGACTCGCTTGAAACCAAGCTCCTTTCGATAAGGGACTTGCCCGCCGAGGCGCTCCTTCACGCGAACACCTCAGATCCCAAGATCGCGGAGGCGCTATCGCTTGTCGAATCGGCGGCAGGCATTGTTATTGCGACCCCGATCTTCAAGGCGGCGTACTCGGGTCTCCTGAAGTGCATGCTCGATCTTCTTCCGCAGTTTGCGCTTGCTGGGAAGGCCGTTCTGCCGATCGCTACCGGCGGAAGCGTGGCACACGTCTTGGCCTTGGATTATGGACTGCGACCCGTGCTGCAGTCGATGGGTGCCCGCCACATCGTCCAAAGCCATTTTGTCCCAGAGAAGGATGTGACGGTCGACGGCGAAAAAATAGAACTCGCCGAGACCACCTCAGTGCCGCTTCGAGAGGCCGTTCATCACTTTAAGGCTTCGCTCGGATTGATTGCCGTCGACTCTCTGATGGGGCACCCGCGCCCCGAGCGGCCGACGCTGGAGAACAGCTCAATCCCCTTCACAAAGGTCATTGAGCCGCGAGCGGTTGGTTGACGTCGTTGCTCATTCGCTCGGCGTTAGTGGCGAAAATGAGCGCTTGAACCGCACTTTAATCTGGTCAAAATTTACGTCGATAAATTCAAGTCTTCTGGCGGCAGGAAATCGATGCCCAACACCGAACATCGACATGACCGCATCGAGGCTGCGGGCCCGGCAGAGAATTGTCTGCTGTTCGTCGATTCAACTGAACCCAGCAGGGAGCACGCTGCGTTCAGAAATGCGGCGCGGCGACGTGGCTGGCTTGTGCTGGATGTCGAGCTGATCGCTGCGCATGGCGGCCCCTGGATCGGTGAGGCGATGCCGGGTTCTCCAAAGGGCTGTGGAATCTTTGCGGGGGCAGAGGCCAGATCATATCATGCGCGGAGTGATGACAGGGGCATTTACCTTGCGACGACGCTGGACCAACTTTTGTGGTCAAACGGAGTCCGGAACATTTGCCTTATTGGCGACGCTCCCGAACCCTTCTCGCAGGCCCTCCGTTTCTTTGCTGTCGCACAAGGATACGGATTTCAGGAAGGGGAGCCTGTCCTCCGTCCAGACGTCTCCAGCGAGAGAGCGCGAGAATTCGTGGGCGATTTCGCATCGCGACTATCTCCGCAAAAGGCGGCGCTCGTCCTGATCGATTTCCAAAACGACTTTTGCGCACCGGCAGGGGCGACGGCGCGCACTGGTGCTTCCATGCGGCTGGTCAACTCCGCGGTGCGGCAAACCAAGGAGCTCCTTAAGGCGGCGAGGGAGGCCGATGTATTCGTCGTTCATGTCCGTGCCGAATACGGTCGCCCATGGCGGTCTTCAAGCTCGCCCTATCGCTTTCCCGTAGCCGGACGCCGAGAGCCCGCAGTCTGGACAGCTTCGGCGTCCGATGCGTCAACGAATCGCTGGTTCGGAGACGACGAGACCGAGGTCTGTCGCTCCGGTACCTGGGGAGCCGACTTTGTCGACGGGCTCGTTCCGGAGCCAGGCGAGGCGGTAATCACGAAGCATCGATTTGGAGCCTTCGCCGGCACCGGCTTGGACCAATTGCTTCGTACGCGCGGCATTTCGAATCTAGTCGTCGCTGGAGTCACGACCAACTGCTGCGTTGAAACAACCGTACGTGAAGCCGTGATGCGGGAATTTAGTCTAGTCGTGGTCGAAGATTGCGTCGGTGTTAAGGATCACCTGGAGGATCTCCATCGAGCGAGCTTGGAGGCAGTCTCGACGTATTTCGGATTGGTGCGGCCGGCGACGGCGGTAGTTTCAGAGTGGCAGAGGTTACGACGGGAAGGCAAAAGTCTGGAACCATGACCGTGTATCCTCTAGGGGCTGCGCTTCCAAAGCGTCAGAGAACGACTGGTCGGATTTCCCGAGCGTTCGGTGCATCCGCTATTCTCACGATGCCGGCGTGTATCGTGATCGGGGCGGGAGTCGTACTCCCGCTAACTTACATGCTGATCCTGAGTATCCAGGCCCCCGATCCAGGGGAGGTCGTCCTCACAACAAGCTTCACGGCGGTCAATTTCGTAAAGTTCTTCTCGTCGTCGTTCTATCTGGGTGTCCTGCTCAAGACCATCTGGGTCGCCTCGGCTACTACCGCGCTATGCGCTCTATTGGGTTTTACGCTTGCGATTTCCATGTGGCGTACATCCGCTAGGTGGCGGGGGTTGTGTGTAATTGCAGTAATATCGCCGTTGCTGGTCAGCATCGTCACGCGCGCGTTCGGTTGGATGGTGGTTCTCGGGGACAACGGCCTGATCAATTCGCTTCTGCTGCATCTTGGGATCATCAAGGCGCCGATCCACATGATGTTCACGAACGTCGCGATCATCATTGGCTTGGTGCACGTCTTCCTACCCTTGATGACCTTGCCCATTCTGACTTCGTTGGATCGAATAGATCGCAATATTCCGGAAGCGGCCGGCTCGTTGGGCGCTAGCGCTTTAACCATCGGGGTCAAGATCCTGCTGCCGATGGTGACTCCGGGGCTTGTCAGCGGAATCACCATGGTTTTCAGTCTCTCAATGTCGTCCTACATCCTGCCGGCGCTCATGGGTGGTGCCGATTCCGGAATGATCACGACGCTCATCTATCAGCAATTTGTCGTCACCTTTAATTGGCAGTTCGGTGCGGCCCTCGTAGCCGTCCTGCTGGCGACCTCGCTCGGAATAGTCGGGCTTCTTATCTTCGAGACAAGCCGGCGAACTAATAAATGGATGGCCCGTCGATGATTGCATCCGTCCAACGACGCGCATTCGGGATTTGGAGCGCGTTTCTCTATGTCTTCCTTCTAATCCCCCTGGCTTGCGTCGTTCTTGCCTCGTTCAACTACGAGTCGGTACAAAGTGTACCGCCGACCCAATGGTCATTGCGCTGGTACGGGGAGGCGCTCGCAAATCCAAATTTCGTCCGCGGAGCGCTGACAAGTCTCCTCGTCGCGACGGTCGCAACGATTATTGCAACCCCGATCGGAGTGCTCGCGGCGTTTGGTCTCTGGAAGAGCAAGTCGCGCTACAAGGTGGCTCTCGATGCCTTCTTCGCTCTTCCAATTGTCGTGCCTGGGCTCGTCACCGGCATCTCCCTTCTGATCGTACTTACCGCCGCGGACACCGCGACGGGCAACGTAAAATTGATCTCCGGTCACATCCTGATCGTGCTGCCGTATGTCATCCGCACGACGCTGGCGAGCCTTAGCCAGTTCAATCCAAGTCTTACGGAGGCAGCGGAGACTCTGGGCGCCACACCCGCTCAGGTTCTCTGGAAGATTGTGCTACCGATCGTCCGGCCAGGCATCATCGCCGGCATGATCTTCGGGTTCATACTTTCGTTCGATGACGTGAATATTTCGCTCTTCCTAGTGGATGCACGGACGATCACGCTTCCGATATCCATCATGTCGTTTCTCCAGTTCAATTTTGACCCGTCAGTGGCCGCAATTTCCACGATTCTGATTGGTATTACATTCGTTAGCACGCTGCTGCTTGAGCGAATGTTCGGTCTCAAGCGTCTGTTTGCGGGAGGATAGAATGGCAGAGGTCGCACTGAAGAATGTGGTTGCAAGATACGGGGAATATCTAGCCGTCGACAACGTCTCCCTCACGATCGGCTCTGGTCAATTCGTCACTCTGCTGGGGCCGAGTGGCTGCGGCAAGAGTACGACGCTGCGGATCATTGCTGGCTTGATGAAACCTACGTCGGGGTCCATTTTATTCGCTGGGCGCGATGTTACCACGGCCAGCGCGTCGGATCGCAACATCGGCATGGTCTTTCAGAGTCTCGCGCTCTTCCCGCACATGACGGTCTCGGAAAACGTTGCGTTTGGGCTGCACATGAGGGGCGCGCAAGCGGCCGCGATCGAAAAGCGTGTGAAGAGAATGCTCGAAATGGTGCGGCTTGACCATCTGGCGGATCGCTATCCTTCTCAGATGTCCGGTGGCCAACAGCAACGAGTTGCCCTGGCGCGTGCCATCGCAATCGAGCCGAGCATCCTGATCCTTGACGAGCCGTTTGGTGCGTTGGACCGCAAGCTCAGGGAGGCGATGCAGGTCGAGTTGCATCAATTGACGCGCGAGATGAAGATGACTGCGCTGTTCGTAACGCACGATCAGGAGGAGGCGCTGATGCTCAGCGACGCGATCGCCGTTATGAACAAGGGGCGAATTGAGCAGTATGGAACGCCCCAAGAGATCTACACAGCACCAAATACACGGTTCGTAGCAGATTTCGTTGGAATGACGAACTTCATGCAGGGGCGTGTCGCTGGCCGAGACGGGAACGGTCTGAACATCTCTGTGGGCGATGCAATCTTAAGGTCGCCGAACCTCGAAGCGGCCTCCGAGGGTAACGAAATCACGTTTGCGGTCAGGCCGGAGAAGGTATTGCTCGCGTCGGCGACCAAAAGCGCAGCTCTCGAGGGGACGATCCGGCAGATTACCTACCACGGCAATGCATCGCGCTTTGTGCTCGGGCTGAAGAACGGCGAAACCATCGTCGCGCTCGAGAATAACGACCGCCAGGCGGAAGATCGTTCTGTGGGTTCGACGGTATGGGCGCATTGGGCCCCGGAAGATATGAGAGTGTTTGCACAGTAAGCGCGGGCTTGGCCGCATACTGACTGACCGGCCTTTGGGACGCGACTACGCTATGAGGGCCAGAGGCGTGCTTGCTCTTAGGCTCCGCTCTATCAGTCAAGGCAACGCTTTGCCGTTGCCTTGACTGGCCCGTAATCTCGCCGAGGCCTGCGAACCGAAGGCGAGGCGGGGACGGCGTACCGCTCTTCAGCGGTCGCGAAGGCGATCCATAAGAGACTTCTCCTGTCCTCCATCTATTTCGATCATGGTGCCGTTGACATAATGCGTCAGCGGGGACGCCATCATTGCCACCAGATTGGCGACTTCGATCGGTTCGGCGAGGACCGGCGTTCCGCTTCCAGCCTCTTCGTAGTAAAGGCACACTCCGTCGCTACTCGGAGCAAATGGCGTCGTTTCCTCGCTGCATCGTTGTCGGCCTCGATCCCTTTGCTTGTACTCCTATCGACGGGTCAAACCGGCGTCGACCAGGACGAACTCATCAGAAGCCTAAGGCGTCGTTCCACTTGGCCGCCAAGCTGGGCATCTGCGGTACGATGCGCGGCCACTCGACCAGGTGAAGGTGCAACCGGGCCGGGACACGATCGGCAATGTGCTGGTCCACGATCGCGGTCGTGTTGGTCGGAAGCGCAATGATTCTATTGCAAAAGGCTTCTTGCGCGTTCTTTTGCAGCGCGAGGTTGATCAATATTCATCGTAGTTTCAGATTTGAGCCTATTTCAACATCTCTTGAGCGAGGCTAATCTTGTTCGCCAGCCTTGATTTCGCGTGCTTCGCGCTCGATTTGCTGATTCCGTCGGTATCATGAGAGTGCTCTTATCGGCGCAGCTCGTTTCAATTTTTCAATAGCACTCAAAATTATGCAATTTTGAAATTGGCATGCCAGTGGGTAAGGGCTATTAACGTTTCTATTCAGACAGATCGCATTGAAGAGGTTTACTGACGTGGCTCGGGCTAAGGACGTCGAAATGGAGGCTGTTGAGGGTAGTTCGAGCGCCGTAGTTGCCGCGATCGGCAATCGCTTGCGTATCCTTAGACAGGAACGTGAGATGACCCTCCAGGCCTTGGCTGAGGCCACCGCCCTAAGCCCGTCCATGTTGAGCCTCGTTGAACGCGGTCGCGCCGCCCCCTCGATACAATCATTAATTGTTATCGCAAATGCGCTCAATGTTACGATGTCTGATTTGATCGTGACGGAAGAGCCCGGCGAGGAACGGATCGTCATCCGCACCAGCGACCAGCCGTTCGTAAAAACAGCTCAAGATGCCATTCGGCGTGTCCTGCGCGAGGATCGGTCGCGCGGTATTTCGCTCGCGGTCAACGAGTATGAGCCGGAAACAGGAAGCTCCCTGAAGCGCGGAGCTCACAGCGGGTTCGAGTACGGTTTCGTGCTGGAGGGCACTCTCACGGTTGAACTCGAAAACGTCACCTATCAACTGAAGGCGGGTGATCTTATCTCGTTCGAATCCAGGCGTCCCCACAGGTTTTGGAACAACGGGTCGAAGCGTGTTCGGACGCTTTGGATCAACTTGAAGGGCGACTAGCTTCGTCGAGTGAACTCGACGAGTCGTGTCTCAAGTTGGCGCGTCGTGATCGGGGCTCTCGCTTAGGGTGCCAATACGACATAGCAAAAGGCTGAACCGGTATTCCGATTCAGCCTCACTGCGTCGATTGCTTCTCGTTGAGCGCGGGCGCTCAACCCCGTGTGGTCTCCAGGCGGGCATCGAAGGGCGCAGCCGCGGCGTGAGCGGGACGCTCCAGTCCCAAGTGTCCGCGAAGTGTAGTTGCCTCATAGTCCGTTCGGAACAGATTGCGCTTTTGCAGTATCGGCACAACTCGATCCACGAACGCGTTGAATGCACCAGGGAACCAGACCGGCATGATGACGAAGCCATCCGCCGCGCCAGCGTCAAACCACTCTTGCAACTGATCGGCAATCCGTTCTGGCGTACCCCAGATGAGGCGATGACCTTGTGCGGCGCTGGCGTAGTCGCGCAACTGCCGTATGGTCATGTTGTACTGCTTTGCCATCCTGGTGAGGTTGACGGCGTGTCCCTGCATGATGCCCGAAGGTGGAAAATCCGGCAGTGGTCCATCCAACGGGTATGCCGTTAGATCGTGCCCGACCCTCTCGGATAGAACCCGCAGAGCCGTAACGGGATCGACAAATTGGCCAAGTTTCTCGATCTGAGCGCGCGCCTCTTCTTCGGTGTCCGCGACGATCGGCGCAACGCCCGGCATGATTTTGATCGAGTTCGGGTCGCGGCCGAAGCTTTTGGCCCTGGCGCGGAGATCCTCTCGGAACGCCTTTGCGGTCTCCAAGTCCTGTTGAACCGCGAAGATGACCTCGGCAACCCTGGCCGCGAAATCACGACCAGTATCGGAGGCGCCCGCTTGGATGATGACTGGATGGCCCTGAGGGGACCGCGCGCTATTTAGTGGCCCCTTGACCCGATAGTATTCGCCGTCGTGATCAAGAACATGCAGTTTTGACGTATCTAGATAGCGCCCCGTTTTCTTGTCCGCGACGAGTGCCCCGTCTTCCCAACTATCCCACAAGCCTTTGGCGACCTTGACGAACTCGTCCGCCATCGCATAGCGCGCCGAATGATCGGGGTGCGGAGTTCTCCCGAAATTCTCGGCGGCCTCCGGGAACGCGCCTGTAACGACGTTCCATGCTGCGCGACCGCCGCTCAAGTGGTCGAGCGATGCAAAGTATCGGGCAAGATTGTACGGCTCTGTGTACGTGGTGATGGCAGTTGCGGCCAGCCCTATCCGGCTCGTAACGCCGGTGAGCGCGGATAGCAGCGTCAGAGGTTCGAACCGAACGATATAAGATGGATGCTGTGTGGTGATGGCATTCAATGCGTCGGCAAGGAAGAACATATCGAACTTGCCGCGTTCAGCAGTCTCGGCGATCTGCCGAAAGAACTGAAAATCAAGGGCTCCTGTTTTGGCCTCAGGGAGTCTCCAACCCGAGACATGGTGCCCCGTCCCGATCGCAAAAACAGCAAGATGCATCTTTGATTTATCTTGGGCCACGTTCACCCTCCCAGTTCTTTTGCCGCGAGAGCGCATCTACGCTGGCCTACGCGTGCGATGGACTAAGTCACTATTCTCCCTAACGCGAACAGCCAATCGACACAATGAGTATTTTTAATCACACCAAAATTGGTGACTTGCGGGTGCGTGTCGGCTTAGCCGCAATCGATGATCACTTTTGTCGCAGGCTAACTTCTGACAAAAGTAAGACATAAATTACTCATGTAAAAACAATTGCATATGTGTCATGAGTCGGCGCGAAGGGGGTGATCGTTGCGCCGCGCCCCATCTTTTTTGGCGGTGGCGCCCAACTTGGGCTATTGAATATTGCTCAATTTTCTTTCAATGTGCGCAGGCCGATTTTCAATAGGGAGAGTAGCTATGGGTCGCTTCGGAAATTCACTGCCCCGCCTATCACGCCGACAACTCCTGAGCGGAAGCGCGGCGTTGGCCGTGACCTCCATCGCGGATCCGTCTTTCGCTGCTGAAGGATTCGTCTCGACGATCTTCGGGGGTGTCTACGAGCGGGAGTACCGGAAACATTTCGTGGCGCCATTCGCGCGCGCAACCGGAATCGACCCCCAGTTGAAACTCGGAAGTTCCGGAGAATGGCTGACCAACGCGAAGATGAACCGCAGGAATCCCGAGATCGATATGCTTCTCCTGCCATTCCCGGACAGTGTTCGGGCGACGATGGAGGGACTAAGTATCCCGCTCACCGTTGACGAGATTCCGAATCTAAAGGATGTCAGTCCACTATTCTTCGACGCCTACAAGAAGACGGGCGTCGCAATCAGCACGGTCGGGTACGGCATAGCTTACCGCCATGATCTCGTTCCAAAGCCCATAACGGATTGGGAGGACATTTGGGATCCGCGCTTGGCCGGCAAAGTCGCCATTCCGGAAATCGGTGTGTTCGGCTCTTGGGAGTTTCTCGTGCAGACCGCAAAACTTGCTGGTGGCTCGGAACAGGATCTTGGTCCCGCATTCACTAAACTTAAGGCTCTGAAGCCCAACATCAAACAGTTCGTCAAGAGTGGCGCCGATGTCGTCAATCTCTTGGGCTCAGGTGAGGCTTGGGTTTGTCCGATGCAAACAAATATCTCCCCATACGCTCTGATCGACGCCGGGAAGCCGGTTACGTTCTTTTATCCAAAGAGCGGTGCCATGGCCGGTGCCGCCTCGTTGCATATCGTGAAGAACAGCAAGGCTGCTGAACAGTGCAAGAAGTTCATTAACTTCGCGCTGTCAAAGGAGGCTCAAGAAGGATTCTGCAACGGTGTCATTGCTCTTCCTACCAATACGAAGGCGGAAGTTGATCCACGTCTCGCGGCGAGGGTCCCGACCCGCGATCAGCTTCATCTCGTGGACTGGGAAAAGATCGTCCCGCAAATGACGGATTTGGCCGAAAAGTGGAACCAAGCCGTCGGGTTCTGACGCCGAGCGCGACAATCTCGCGAAGCGCCAGAGAGGCTCCCGCAAAGCCACTTTCAGCTCTGTGACGACGCTATCATTCGTCGTCACTCTGGGCTGCTCGTCGTGCGTACCGCTGCTTCCGCAGTTCGCCAAAGTAGTTTTGGCAATGGATTGCAAACGAGCTCGTAGCGTAGCGCGGAGTTCGAGACGTGTTCGTGGAGTTCACGGGCGTACGAACAACTTTGTCGCGCTTGCTCATCTGCGAGTGGTGCGTCGCGAATTGTCTCGATAGGGCTCCTGGCGCGCGACCAAAAGCAGCCAAACAGCTATTTCCAGCAAGAAAGCCCATCATGAAACGCGTCGACGCCCACGGATTGAAGATCGCTCCCGTCCTTTTCGATTTCATCGCGAAGGAAGCAGCCCCGAAAACGGGGATCGCGCCGGATGCGTTCTGGGCCGGGGTTGCGGCCATCATCAGGGATTTGGGGCCGAAGAACCGCGCGCTACTGGCCGTGCGCGACACGCTGCAGGCCAAGATCGACGACTGGCACCGCGCCAACAAGGGCAAGGCGTTCGACCTCGACGCCTACACCGCCTTCCTGAAGGAAATCGGCTATCTCGTCCCTGAGCCGGCGACGCAGAAGGTCGAGACCGCCAATGTCGACGAGGAGATCGGCCAGATCTGCGGCCCGCAGCTCGTCGTGCCGCTCACCAATGCCCGCTATGCGCTGAACGCCGCGAATGCGCGCTGGGGCTCGCTCTATGACGCCTTCTACGGCACCGACGCGATCCCGCACGATCCTTCCGAGAGCGGCAAGGGTTACGACAAGGCGCGCGGCGACAAGGTGATCGCGAAGGCAAGGGCCTTCCTCGATGCCGCCGTGCCGCTGGCCACCGGCAGCCACACCGACGTCACTGCCTATAGCGTGGTCGCGGGCCAGCTCGCGGTGAAGCTGAAGAGCGGCAATGACACCGCGCTGAAGAGTGCCGCGCAGTTCGCCGGCTATGCGGGCGATGCGGCCGCACCGAGCGCGGTGCTGCTCGTCAACAACGGCCTGCATATCGAGGTGAAGATTGATCGCAGCAGCGCGATCGGCAGGGACGATCCGGCCGGCGTCGCCGACATGATCATGGAAGCCGCGGTGTCCACCATCCTCGACATGGAGGACTCGGTTGCCGCGGTCGACGCCGAGGACAAGGTGCTGGTCTATCGCAACACGCTCGGCCTGATGAACGGCACGCTGTCGGCCGACTTCGAGAAGGGCGGCAAGACGCTGACGCGCTCGCTCAACGCCGACCGCAGCTACAAGACGGCTGACGGCAAGGGCGAGATCAAACTGCACGGCCGTAGCCTGCTCCTGATGCGCAATTGCGGTCACCACATGTTCACCGATGCGGTGCTGGACGAGAAGGGCGAGGAGATTCCGGAGGGTCTGCTCGATGCCGCCGTTTCCGGGCTGCTGGCCATCCACGACCTCAAGGGCAATTCCAAGGTCAGGAACAGCCGCACCGGATCGGCCTATATCGTCAAGCCGAAGATGCACGGTCCCGACGAGGTGTCGCTCACCTGCGAAGTCTTCGACCGCGTCGAGAAGATGCTGGGCTTGCCGGAAAACACGCTCAAGGTCGGCATCATGGACGAGGAGCGGCGCACCACTGTCAACCTCAAGGCCTGCATCCAGCGCGCCTCCAAGCGCATCATGTTCATCAACACCGGCTTCCTCGACCGCACCGGCGACGAGATCCACACCTCGATGGAAGCGGGGCCCATGATCCGCAAGAACGAGATGAAGGCGCAGGCCTGGATCAAGGCGTATGAGGACTGGAACGTCGACATGGGCCTGATCGACGGCCTGCCCGGCCACGCCCAGATCGGCAAGGGCATGTGGGCCGCACCGGACAAGATGGCGGACATGCTTGCCCAGAAGCTCGCCCATCCGCAGGCCGGCGCCACCACCGCCTGGGTGCCCTCGCCGAC
>Ga0153954_1000406_pt1 | contig 34899 bp, 18 predicted proteins | sample TSFL038MetaG_FD_102277 | JGI IMG/M metagenome (GOLD analysis project Ga0153954, IMG submission 102277) | Attine ant fungus gardens microbial communities from Florida, USA - TSFL038 MetaG | ecosystem: Host-associated > Fungi > Mycelium > Unclassified | place: USA: Florida, Wekiwa Springs State...
CACTTGTCAATTGACACGCTAAGCACCTCAGCCAAGTCACGACTTGGCTTTCGGGCACTTAGCCCTTCACTTGCCAAGTTCGGCAATGTTCATGCGTGATTTAGGGCGCAAGTTGGGTTTTAACAGCAATCTTCACGCCGGAATTATTGCGCACACCCGCGAGGATGCTGAGGTGATGTTTAGGAGGGTAAAATTTGCTTATGATAACCTGCCGGTTGAATTGAAGGCTCTTAGAAGCGTTAATACAGATAACGCCCGAGAGCTTCAGCTTAGCAACGGATCCACTTTACGTATAGGTACGTCTATGCGTTCTAGCACGCTTCAGCTTCTTCATATCAGCGAGTTCGGCAAGATATGCGCAAAATTTCCAGAAAAGGCTCGTGAGATCATTACAGGATCTCTAAATGCGCTTGCACCAGGACAATATGTTTTTATAGAGAGTACAGCAGAAGGTCGTGAAGGCTACTTTTACGACATGTGCAAAGAGGCGCAATTAATGCAGGCCGCTGAAAAGAAGTTAACTCCGCTGGACTTTCGCTTTCATTTCTTTCCATGGTGGCGTCATACGGGCTATAGGATAGATGCAAAGGACTTGATAATGCCTGGACATTATGCAAACTACTTTAACTTACTGGAGACCGCTATAAGCAATAGGCTGGATTCAGACCAACGAGCTTGGTATGTCAAAAGAGCATTAACACAAGGTGAAGATATGAAACGCGAATTTCCAAGCACGCCGGAAGAGGCATTTGAATCGTCAAATGAAGGCTTGTATTATGGCAGACAGCTTACAGAAGCTCGGAAGCAAGGTCGTATCCGAAAGGTTTATTATGATCCCAACGTGTCAGTCCACACAGCATTTGATCTTGGTTACAACGACTCCACTGCTATCTGGTTCTTTCAGCAATGTGGCCAGGAGATCCACTTGCTTGAGTACTACGAGAACAGTGGTGAGGCTTTAACGCATTATCTTTATTATCTGAAAAGCAAGCCATACACCTATGGAAAGCACCTTGTTCCTCATGATGCGGCTGTGCATGAGTATAGTACGGGATTATCACGTGTTGAGGTTGCTCGTAATCATGGCATCATCTTTACAATCGTTCCTGATATCGGAATCAACGAGGGGATAGATGCAGTTCGTAACTTACTGCATCGATGTTGGTTTGATGAAGAGAAGTGCGCAAAGGGGATTTCCAGTCTTGACAACTATAAAAAGGAATGGAATGACCGACATGGATGCTGGTCTAGCCAGCCTCTTCACAATTTCGCCAGCCATGGAGCGGATGCCTTTAGAATGCTTGCTGTGGGGATTGGGAAGCTTATTAATAAAGGCTTATCTGCTGAGGAATGGAGAAAACTCAGATTAGAGAATTTGGTTTAACAGCTCGATGGAATCGAGCTGTATTATAAAGATCTTTTAATATCTCTTGAAAATGACTAAAAATTACGTAGTTATGAAGGAACAGTCTCTAATTACAAGATGCTTAATAACCAATTATTAATTTGATATTAATAATAAATTAATATACTCTATTTTCTATATCATTAAATATGTTGGAGAATTTTTTTATGTCGAAGCAAAAAATTTTTGTTTTGTTAGCATTGTCATTGTTCGCTTCGCCCATTGCACTGCCTGCAGACACATCTTTTAAAAAGAATACTAAAATTGACCATTTTCTAGTCTACTCTCCAGATAAGTCTTCTGTCGAATTAAGCCGCCCAAATGAGATTATGCCGAAACTTGGGGATAACACAGCTTTACTGCACAAATCAGACTATATTCATCCTCCCCTTGCAAACCATATCGACGCCCCACTGCCTTTAGAGACAGCTTCCGATCAAGTGCTAGGCATTTATGGGAATATTCTTTATCCTCAAGACAAAGAACAGATCCAACAAAAGAAATTGATTGATTGGATTGAAGCTTACTCAAAAGGTTCTATAGCTCTTTTTCCCCTATCTCCAGAAGATCTCAACGATGTTTCACTTTATATTCTTGATCGATTTCCTTTAGGAACCATTCGTCACTATTTTGCTGAACAGATCCATACAGTTCTTGTAAATGGTCAATCTTTAGAAAGCGCCTTGAAACATGCCAAGCAGGAAACTTTGATTCGAGCCCAACTTTATAACGAGATCGCTCAGAATATTCCAGTATGGAATGGGCGATGTGAAATTCTCATTGCAAAACTTGTTGAATGCGCCAATCAGGTAGAGCAGATTATAGACAGTGATGTGAAAGTAATCAGAGACAATCCCAATGTCGCTCTTCAGCAAATATTAGAAAAGACAGCGACTGATTTGATAAAACCTCCCTTTGCTTGGGACATGCGTTCTGAGGTATTTAAACAGATGATTGATAAAGTGACATCTGTATCACCGAATTCGCCTTATTTCCTAGCACTACAGGAAGTTACCCCACAAGCATTAAGCGATTTGAAAAAGACATTAGCAGATAGAGATCTTCAATGGATCTCATTTAACAATATGTCTAGCAAAGAAACACTGGTCCCTCAACAAGAAGAGATTCTGGGGGAATCGACAGGATTCACTTCGACCTTAGCCTTGAGTCGTGATCTGGAAGTTCTTAAGGTAGAATTGGGTGATCTACCCACTGAATCAGGCAGTGTTCGCAAAATTCTAGGTGCGAGAGTACGCAATATCCATACAAATGAAATATTTAATCTTTTTACCACGCATACAGATCATAAGATTCAAAATGACATTTATGCGAGAACAGCAGCCAAAATTCATGAATTTGCAACCCGATTTTTTCAAGATACCTCTACTGAACAACGCTTTGTGATAGGGGGAGACAAGTACGTAGAGAAACTACGCGAGTTATTTGTCGGTAGTCAAGATTTTCGTGAAACGGATTACTATGCTCCAAATCCCATTGCATGGAGCAGTTTTATTGGACGTTACGATGATACTTATTCAGGGCGCATTTCAAAAGATGGTATTGTAGAGCCCAGCGCTCTTGACCATGTCATAGTAGGAAATGGCATAGAACTTCAATCAGCGGCGCGAGAGGCTGTAGTTTATAATGATTCGGGAGAACTCTTAGATTATTATAAAGAACGGGATGAGTACATTGCTAATCTGCAGAAAAGGATTACTTTCTCTGATCATTTTTTCAACATCATTCGTTTTAAGTAAGAAATGAGGTGATCGGTGTCAGGCATTGCAATGTCTAACACCATTTCCCAGCCACTAATCTTTTAGGGAGCTGTGCCTTCAGAAAGGTACTCAAGATATTGCCAGTAGCTATAGCGACGATCTCTTTTCTTACCGGTAATTTCTCTCAATATTTCCATTTCAACAAAATGATTAATGAGAGTCTGGGCTGTTTGAAATGATATTTGAAAATGTTCTGCAACCTCATGGGTCGATACATGCGGCTTTACAAACAAATAATCGAGCAACCCTATTGCCAAAGGTGAGGAAATTTTCTCTTTGATCAATCTTTTTTTATGAGTATCGGCTAGTGCCAGCACTTGCTTAATAGTATCTAGAGCAGATTCTGAAGTCCAAATGACTCCTTTTAAGAAGAAATGAATCCATTGCTCATAATCGCCCTTCTCTCTGACTAGGTTAAGTCGATCATAGTATTCTTGGCGATGCAGCTTAAAGTAATAGCTCAGATAAAGTAGAGGTTTTTGCATTACCTGCTTCCAGCATAAGTAGAAAGTAATAAGCAAGCGTCCAACGCGTCCGTTCCCATCCAAAAATGGGTGAATAGTTTCAAATTGATAGTGAATTAAAGCACAAATAATGAGAATGGGGAGTTTATCTGTATTATGCAAGTACAACTCCAATTCTCCCATAGCATCTAAAGTCTCAGCAGGTGGAGGGGGGATAAAAGAAGCATTTTTAAGCGTAGAGCCAGCAGGTCCAATCCAATTTTGAGATCGTTTAAATTCCCCAGGTGTTTTATCCATACCACGAGTTTGTGACAAAAGAATATTATGGATTTCTTTGATTAAATGGAGACTCATAGGAAATTCTTTTAGTCGTTTCAACCCATGATTCAAAGCTATAATGTAGTTTACAACTTCTTCCACATCTTGGATGTTTTTGACAGGAACGTGACTTTCATATTCAAAGATATCATCTAAAGATGCTTGAGTTCCTTCAATTTGGGAACTTAAAAGAGCCTCTTTGCGAACATACATAGCAATAATATAATCGATGTTAGGAAGCAAATATCCCATGGTGTCTAACCTACCAAGAGCAATATTTGCTTCTGAAAGCAGTTGATTCATTGCTTCATCCATTTTTACAGAAGGATTCGGTGGCAATGAAGAAGGGATGAAGGCTTTATAACCACTTAACTGGGAGATGTATTGACCACTTCTTTTCATAAACAACCCTTATTCTAGTTTTTTAGAATAGCGAACGTATTTCCAGCTCGCTATTCAAGCAATCTAGAATAAGCATACAAAATTGGAGGGTGTTATTCAAGGATTCTTGAATAGCACAAGCAGAATATGTGATGCATTTTAGAATAAACAGCCAAACACACGCAATAAACTCCAACACAAGCCGGCTTCAGAATCAAAGAAAATGCGAGCCTATGATCATCCTGGGCTTTCAGGTACACTTTTATTTTACATTAACAGCTTATTCCTATCCGGTTTTTCCAAAAATCGCATCATACATCTTTGTGACAACTCCTTTTGTGTGACTTTCTGAGAGATGAGCATAGCGTTTTACCATCGCTAGAGTTTTATGCCCTAAGACTTCAGCGATTTCACCTGAGGTAGCACCGTTCATCGCTAGGTAGCTGGCTGCGCAATGCCTCAAATCATGAAATTTAAAATCGGCAATACCGGCAAGCTTTACGGCATTGTTCCAGGACGTCGTAATTGCAACCGGTGCTGTACCCGCAGTATTTGCAAAAACATACGTGCTTCTAAAGCGATATAAGGAAGCGTGAGCTTTCAATTCATCTAGTGAATAACCTGTAATTGGCACCACGCGTCTTTCACCGTTCTTTGTGTGATGAAGGATTGCTTTTCCTGTCTCTAAGTCAATATGATCCCATTGCAATCCCAGGATTTCTCCTTTACGCATGCCAGTCGATAATGCCAATACAACTACAAGGTAGAGATGTTCACTTTTACTTTTGCGGCAGGTTCGCAATAGACGTTCTCGATCTGCGTATTCTAAAAACCTGACTCGTCCTCTTGGTTCTTTGAGTTTCCGAACTCGTTTTATTGGCGACTCCTGTAGCCATCCCCAATCATTACAGGTTGCAGATAGAACCAATGATAATGTTGCAAGATACCGATTCACTGTGGCCGGGCTACGTTGTTTCAGTCTGCAAGTTATCTCCTTGCTAAGTTCCTCTTTAGCGCGACTGATTGCATCGGAAGAAATTCTTGTGAGTGCATGTTTACCTAGCTTTTGTTTCCACCAGGCCAGTTGTCCAAGAATTGTTTTGCGATTTTTAGTGTCGGGCGATAGGATTTCTGTGAGATAACGGTCTATGGCATTGCCTAACGTTTGCCTTTGTGCTTCTGCATCATCATAGTAGTGCCCAGACTTCATGGCCGCTTTCAATTTTATCTCCCAAGATTCGGCTTCTCTTTTCGAGGGAAATGTCTTCACTTTATGCGGATATCCCTTTACCTTTACGATGACTTGGTAATGATCTTTTCCATTCTTCATTGTTCGCTTGCGTATCACGTTCTAAGCTCCTTAGAATAAATGTTTATGATACAGCAGAAAGGCGAAGTTAACAAGAATAAATCAAATAATATTTAATACATTTGTTGATCTATGTTGTTTGCTTTTGACACAGGTTGAAAGGTAAAGTGACACCAGAGTGACATGAGTCAAAAACTGAGCAGATTTCATGACCTGCTCGATCGGTGTAACTTAAATCAAAAGCCTGTTTTGGATAGTATGTGAACTTGAAATAGAGTCGGAAGAGGTGAGATTCGAACTCACGTCACTATTGCTAGTGAATCTGTTTTCGAGACAGACGCATTCGGCCACTCTGCCACTCTTCCACTGTGTTATAGCGACGGAAATCATCAACTCTGCCATGATTAGGAAAAAAAAGCAAGGATTCAGAATTTCTCTTTTTCACCACCGAGATAGGACAGTGAGGCTACAGAGGAGATCAGTGAGATAAGTGAGTGCTGTGTCTTCTATCGGCTACTGGCACCCTTATTCCGACTTCTGATTTTTTTCACCACATACTCTAATTGCGCCACTAAGCAGCGCAATTAGAGTATGTGGTGAAAAAACAGACTACTAACTTTACCAAACGCCGAGAATAAGCCCCATCATAATCATGCTAGCTAGTTGGAAGCCTGAATCGATGAAATAAGCGACGATAGGTTTTTTTGCCCAAAGAACTCCGGAGAAATGGGTAGTTGCGATAAAACCCGCCCAAAGACAAAGTCCAAGGAGGATACCTCCTGAAACCGAATTAATATTTAGCCAATTGACAAGTAAAGAAAAGAATAAAGCGGTGATAAAAGAAACGATATAAGCACCTACAATATGCCAAGGGGTTGCTTCTAATTCTCCAACTTGAAAATTATGCTCTTTAGCCCATCGGGCCCCTAAAAATTTAGGGGAATACCAAAACCAACCTAAGAGTATATTTAGAAAAGCAACAATGATAACTGCAATAATATCTACTATAGACATAATGCCTACCTCCTAAGATTTATTTGTCAACATATCCGCGAAAAGGGTTCTTGTCAATAAATCAAATGAGTGCTTGTGTTGCAGATAATGAATGGAAGCCTTTATGGACGTATTTCGCTTATATATATTGATAATTTTGATAATAAGCAATTATATAGTACCCTGTTTCAAAAATGTGCACACTCTAAAAAAACTATATTTGAGAAGGCTTGCCGGCTAAATAGAGTTGATAAAAGGCCAGTGCAGTAAGTGCAATCCCTGTGGTTACACCTGCAAAAGTTCCAATAGGTCCAATACTTGAGCCAGCTATTCCCAAAAATACAGTCGCTCCAAATCCACTAACTAGCGCCCCACCACTTCCTATAGTTGCTCCAAGTGCCATTAGACAGTAACCGGCGATTTTTAAAGCTCTTTGATCCGGATTGTTTGATGTAAGCTCTTTTATTTTTTTACCAAGCCATAAGATCCCGCAAGAACCTGCAACTGCTAGTGACCCCACACATATCCCAGCTCCAGTGACTATAATAGCTTCTCCTAAACCTATAAGTGCCATATTACTCATGTAGTACCTCTTTAAATTAAAGTTAAAAATGCAAAACTAAAGAATATAGTGTTTTTACGTGTATATTTATATAACAAATTATTGTTAAGATGTTATAAATATATATTGTGGGATTAGATAAGATGCCAATTCTTCTATTTTTTTTCTTAATTGGATTATTTTTAGAAATAAACGTTTTTTATTTGATTAACTTTAGCTTCTTTAAGACCTATACGAGAGCCAATTTTGGGCACAATTACAGTCTCTGCAAGTAATAAAGCAGCTTCGGAATGTAGGAGTTTTTCATTGCTGCTGAACTGAAGACCATCAGCTAAATCGCATAATTCTTGATAGACTTGTTTTTCATAACTCTTTAGATTTAAAGATTCAACTTCACCTAATTCTAAAGCTTCCAGAACTTTAGCTATGCTGTCCTTAGTATCGCTAATATGGAGATTTCCTAATTTATAGGTCATCGTATGCATATAAATGGTTTTTAATTCTTTGGCTTGTTTCAAGAATTCTTGTTTATCCATACCTTTTGTATAAATTTTAGGGATCATCATTTTAAAGTGCATCCAAAGACCATCTACAGAAGCTTGATGCGTGCTTTCCATATCCTTTCTCACCTCATCAGGGCCTCCAGGCTGAAAGTTCCACTTAATTTTGAAATGATCTTGCAATTTTTTAATATGATCATCATTTAAACGAGCCGTATCGCCTGCAAAATAAATATCACCATCCTCATGACCCTGGATAACATAACCTAAAAAAGTAGATTCATGTCCACCACAAGGTCCTTGACCACTCCAATGCCGTGCAGGAGCTGCAGAGATTTGCATGGAGAAAGTTTCCCCATTTTTTTCAAAGGTAATTTCTCTTTTTTCCCACCAATCAAGTTCGATAATATTAGCATCACCAAAACCAAGCTCTTTAGCGAGTGATGAGTAACGGCTTTTATCACCTTGAGGGACAATCATGATAGGTTGTTGTGCAAATAACTTTTTGACAGTATCTTTGCTATAATGATCTAAATGATTATGAGATAGCAAATAGAGATCAGGAGGAGGAACTTTTTCTATAGGAAGAGCAAATTTTGTTTGTCTTGGATAAAGAATCGTATTCAAGTCTCCTTCTACAGGATCTGTAATGATATGGAAAGAAGCTATTTTTCCTCCTTGTGATTTCAGAGGAATGCTCATAAATAGAGAGGCATGTCCTAACCAAAAAGAAGTCGGTTCTAGAAGGGCATTGCTTAAAGGACTTATTGGTTCTGCATAGATTTGCGCATCTGTCTCATTATGTTGACGATAGTGGTATTTTTGAAATGCAGTCACTTTGCATCCAAATCTTCCAGAAACAGCTTCAATTATACGCCCTATAATGCTTAACAGCCTTTCTTTTTGAGTGCTGATAAAAATACGACCCGCTTCTGCACTATGGTCAATCTTATCTCCTGGATAGCGACGAACGTTATGTTTTGTACACAGGCGATTTTCTTTGCGGACCAGAGGTTTATCATTTTGAAGACTTTCCGAAACAGGAACATCTTTAACTGAAAGAATTTTTGAAGGATTTAATTCTAAAACTTTCGGGTTTTTGACTAGATTTAAAGTAATCTTACTTCCTAATGTTGCAGAAAAATTTTTAGTTCTTTCAATTGTTTGATTATATTTTAGAACAGCGATAAACAATTCTGTTGTTTCAGAAGTTTGCTGAATAATGAAATGTTCTCGTTCAATATTCGATAAGTCCCTGACATTTTGATTGATTAGATCGTGGAGTGTTTTTTTGGAGGCTTGACCTGAGTAAAAACAGGAGAAAAATTTTTCTCTTAGAAAGCCATTTTTTTTAATGATTTGTATCCCATTTTTCTCTACTTCTATCCTAAAGTGATAAGGATTGCGATGAATATTATCTGAAATAATAAGTAAATTGTTTTTAATTGAATTAAGATTATTCATGGTCGTTAATTTTATCAAATTCAATTTTATATGTGAATAATTTTTTTTAAATTGTTGTTGAATACCAAGTGTGTTGGGAGATAGGGGATAGTTTCCGAACATTTCCATGGAGAGAATTTGCTCTATTTGAACTAGATAAAGCGGCCTTTGGGCAGACGAAACTTTTTTTAGGGTTGGGGTGTTTTGGACGGGCCTACAGGTCAAAAAAAAACGAAGTCGAAAATTCGCCTTTTGCGACATGTCTTAAGATTGTGGAAGAATAGATGGCATAGTGCGTCATCTCAAGAGTCGGAAGAGGAGGGATTCGAACCCCCGGACGGGTCACCCCGCCTTCTGTTTTCAAGACAGACGCAATCGGCCACTCTGCCACTCTTCCAAAGGGAACTACAGTCTATTACACTCGAATAATTTGTGCAAGCTGAGAACGTAAAATCGTGAGAATTTCATGCTTGATTTGCACGTGATGGAATGCGAAAGTCGATTTCATGCCTTAATCTAAAAATCCCATAAAGATTGAACATGAGGAGCAAAGCAGCTGTAATCGACATCATGGTTAACGCTTGTGATGTTTGCATGCAGACAAAGCCTAATAGACTGCAGCAAGCATAGACATAGTAGGCTTTACGTCCAATCGTGGGAGACATAAATTCAGCACATTTGATTCCAGCACAAAAATAAGAGATAATCGTTGTGAAACCAAGCAATAAAAGAAAGAGCGGCATAAAGATATGCATGCCAGGGAAATAGATCGCCAAGGCTTTTTGAACGAGCATAGAGGCTTCGATTGGAGCATCCCAAACTCCTGTGATTAAAACGAGCATGACGCTTGTCGTGCAAATGACGAAGCTATCTAAAAAAATCTCCATAATAGCCAACGAAGCTTGTTTTTCCGGACTGATTTCTCTCGTTTCACTATGAATGACCGATGCATATCCTACGGCGACATCGCCAGCATAACAGCTGCGCCGCATTCCTTGTGAGGCCGTGAGTAAAATTCCACTACCTGCAAACGCACCCACAGCGGCATGACCAGTAAATGCAGAATGTATGACGGTGTTCAAAATGGAGGGCAGGAGGGGAGCATTTTGATAGAGAACCCAGGCGCCCATTGCTAGATAGCAGACAATGAAGACCGGAATAAACACTGAGGCGATTCTTCCAACATGGTTGACGCCTTTGCGGCTAATGGCAATCATGAGAGTAATGAGCATTAAAGCGACAAGGTACTTATTGAAGTCGAAATTCGCAGCAATATTTTCCGTGATGACGCTGAATTGATAAATTTCGACTCCATAGATGCAAAGCAGCAAACAGACAATTTTTGGAATCCATGTTTGCTTATAAGCTTTCTTTAAAAAGTACATGGGTCCGCCACGGTATCCACCCTTTCCATCCGATACGCGATAACGAATGCCAAGATAAACTTCTGAATATTTTAAAATCATTCCCGCAAGGGCTGTGATCCAGATCCAAAATAGCGCTCCAGGTCCACCTAGCTGGGCTGCAGTACAGACAGCAACGACGTTGCTTACTCCCATACAGCCTCCAATGCATGTGAAGAATGCTTTAAGAGGATGCACTCCAGATCCCTGAGGTTTGGCTTTTAAAGAGTGAAAAAAAGCAGATACAATTTGCGGAAAACTTCTGAGTTGGACAAAGCGAGACTTATAGGATAAGTAGCCACCCATCATTAAAAGGGCTGGTAGCACAGCGTATCCCCAAAGAAAATTATCAAGGGCTTCCAATAGGGAGATGTTAGCTAAAAGCATGTGCGCCTTTATGAGCAAGCTATTCGTAATTAAACTTTAGCAAAAGCTAAAAATTAGTTCAAATTAAATAATTAAAAATAAATTGACGTTAACTTGGTTAATAAATTTTTATTTTTGTATAATGAATTAAAGAGCTTGAAAAATCAAGCTTCCTTATCTTTTAAAGGACTCATTATTACAGAATGAAAAATAAAAGGTAAATGGTTATGAACGCTCGAAATAAAAAAGAGGGTGGAGCACTCACTCTTGTCGAAGCTGTTGAAACCCTTTCTAATATCGCGGACCTAGAATTTGATCAGGATATTGGAATTAGGCAATCTCATGAATATACCATTCAGAATAAACCCTTAACTTTTCATACAGTTCACTGGCTTCATCACAACGATGCAGACATTACTGTTTCGATGGTCAAAGAGACTTTTCGCGTTATTCTTGATTATCTTCGTCGCTTTTATCAAAAGGATTTTGCTTCCATATATGATCCACAGGCGATAGAGGGAATAAAGGCAATCATGGTGCTTGTGGGTGAAGCCGCAAAAAAACTCGATAAATACACCGCGCTTTTTCATAAAGCACACCCTAAGAGTGTCACAGAGCTTAAAGAATATAAAAAATTACAGGAATTTTATTTTAATCGAATTGATAGAAAAATCGATGAAGGGGTTCTTGGAAAATGGATCCTCGCCCTTTCACAAAAAGATCGATCTGAAAAAAAATTACATCAAAAAGTGAAGCTTGAAGGCAAAGCTAGCAGTCAGACTAAACACATTTTTATCGACCTGGAATCTGTTAAAAAAGATAGCGAATATGAATTATTCTTCCTGAGAAAAGATGATGGAGCCAGATTTTTTAGTCCGCGTTTGATTCGAAATATCAAGCTTGTGAGCAATTTTGGGGATTATTTTGCAGAAGACGGACAGGATGATCCTCTGCTTGATATGGCAATTTGGTTAGATCGTCTCATGCATGCCTCCGCGATAAATATTGCGAAAGCCTGCCGAAAATCAATTGAAAGATTTTATGCCGAAGGCTTGCTTTCCAAAGACCTAAAGTTGGCAGAAGATATCAAAAAGACGATCATGGCATTGATGTTGGCAGTAAATTCTCACAATTTGTCCCATCATTTGCCTCTCAAAAATTGCAGCGATTATTTCCATGACTTCCTGCTTTTTTTGCGCCAATGCTTGCAATCGGCCGACTATCAACGGTTGATTGCTTATCCACCATCCAAGGCTGATAAACCTTCTAATTGTTTGATTGATACCATTCATCACTTATGTTTAGCGCTCTATACCCAATTGAGTGCACAAGAATTGCTTTCAATGGTTCACGGATTAATTCAACGAGCGGAAAAAGAAGAAGCGGCAACAGCAGCGTCTGCTGTTGATGTAAAGCAAAGGGCTTTATGGAAAAGACTCTCCGATGATTATGCGGCAATGACAAGATTAATAAAATTGCATCCTAATGGTCCTCTCAACAAAATTCTTTCTGCTTTGGAAAATGGAACTTATCATGCATTTGATCCATTGATTCAATTAAATATTCCAACAGAGCTATTCTCTACCTATGTTCAAGAACGAAAATGCCTATTTTTGCGTCTACCGTCTCCAACCCATCAAGAATATATCCAGAAGGTTTTTATTAATGAGGAATTTAAAGCGTTTTTGCGTGCCTGTTCCCATGATCACGATGTTGGCAAGTGCTTAATTTTTAATTTTCAAGATAGGGGAAGTTGGCGTGAGCAATTTCGATGTGAAGCTTTAGAGGACGTACCACATCATGAAAGCCTTGCAAAGCATATAGATGTTATATCCATCGCTAAAGATACTGATTTTTATCATCAGCTTACTCCTTTCCATCAAGAGAACCATGCTGAAGTTTTCCTCGACAATTTTAAAGCGCAGCTGATGGATGAAAATTCTGGATTCTATTTTCCAGATTCCATCAATAAGGAAATTCAAAGATTTGCCAAGGAGGCTCTCAACACCATTCATCGAATTTTCTTTACAGGAAAAAACGTCTTGCATCGGGATGAGAGGATGGATTTTATTGAAATTTTCTATTTCTTCTTGGAGCTGAAAATTGTTGATCTCATCAAACCAGAAGTTGTTTTCTTCACTTGTAAAGATGCTTTGGATATCGCATCTTCAGCAGGAACTCAGCTTTTCATTTTGCTAAAATTCTTAAATCAAGAACGACTTTCTGAACACGACAGAGAATATGTAGATTTAATGCTTTATGGCCCTTGCCTGCTTTTTCGAGAACGCCTTATGCTCCAAGAACGCTTTAATCGAACAATCAGCACATTGAAATGCGTTGAAGCTATTCAATATCAATTTGGTCTCCAGGCTTTTTCAAAGCTCATTAACGAAGCCTTTGGTCATTTGTATTCAACACCAATATTAAAAGGCAAAGCCATCGCTCATTGACAAAACATGCCCTTGCCTGTTTCCCTTAAAGGTGCCCGTGCCCGGGAGCGTGCCCTTGCCCGAAAAAATCAATTACAATAAAGCTTTTGTTGTAATTCTACCTTGATGTTGATCAAAATGATGCATAGGTAAGGATTTCGGGCGGGGACACGTTCAAGGGCAAGATGGTTTCGCCAGTTCTTCAACACGGCTTGCCAAATTAAAGTAAGCTGCAGAAAATGCAAGATCCAAGGGAATTTGAAACATGGATGAGCTTAATGAATCTTGTCTTGAAAAATCGATCACGCTATTAAGAAAAAAAGCTGTTGCGATCGAATTCAGCAATTTGATGCTTGAACGATCTTTCAATTGCGGTGCTTTAATCCATACATAGCATGCTAATGAACTAGAAACTGCAGCCCTGTATGAGGGGGATAACGCTTGACTTAGAAAAGAAAAAGCCAAACCTCGGAGCAAATTCATGCAATGATAGGCACTTTCAGGCTGTAAGGTTTTATAAATATGGCATTCAATTTTTTGATGCATTTTTGAAAGATGGATTTTCGCCAGTTCAACATGCATGGGCCTGCTTTGGATATCCCGAAAAGGTTGTGTCAATTTATTCCATTCTTGACTTAAAGGCGTCATAGAACTCTCCTAGTATTCATCAATGTCCTTCCCTCTAATATAATATCATTGATTTTTTTAAAATATTTTTAAAATAGTTTGCTCAATATAACAAAAAGTGGTATGATGTTTTAAAAATATTTTAATTTATTGCTTAGGTTTTGCTTTATGACAAGTAATATCGGCTTAGGCCCAATAGGTTCGAGTTCCAACCTTCCAACAGATCCAACAGCTATACGCTTAAGATCCAAGCGCCAAAATCATCAAAAGAAAGAAAATAAGCTACTATGGCTTACAGGAATTAGTAATATAAAGACCGCCATAGGTATCATAAGAAATACACCACATGAAACGTATACCGAAACCAATTTTTCATCCCGTGCCTCAAATGTTATTAAGGAAGTATGGATCGGAGCGGGGAAAATGCTTCCCATTTGCGGAGTGCTTAGCAAATTGGCGACCACAGTTGGAATTGCAAATCCAACATATAGCGAAGCGCGCAAATTAGCAGAAATTACAAAAATGCTAGGGACATACAGCTCAAACCCTACTCGCAAGGAAATCGATCAATTATTGAACACACCTACAGAAATTGGATTTAGAGCTTTATCTGAATGGACAATCGATCAAAGCGTAGGGTTGGCTAGTGATCTAGCATCGAAAACATGGACGGCAGGGAACTTTATTGCAAGTACCACAATGGATGCAATTGCTTCTGGCATACCCTTTGTTGCTAATCATCCAGCAACTGCCATAGAGTCGATTATCGTATGGAGATTGTATCATTCGTTTCCTAAAGAGCAAGGAAAGCATTCCGCTTTTTCATATAGGGGCGATAGCATGACTATCAATGTGAAAACGATAAGTTCATTTGCAAAACGATGTTTTACTGGTCTTGTCGCTATGGATGTTTTGATAGGATCTCCAATGATTCAAAGTTTTCCTAAGCCACTTGTCAATTTAACCTTCGGTGGATCACTTCTCCATTCTTGTTATAAAGATCACACTGACGATAAAAAAACCTGGCATACATATGCAAAAGCAGCTGTTGCTGCTCTTGCTATTATTGACGGTTTTTACAGGCCTGATTGGATTTAGTAAATCCCAAAGCTTAGCAATAATGAGACTATTTCAAATTATAAACATCTTCATATTTGCTATTTAAATAGTTGATAAAAGCATTTGCGCTAAATTCTTTGCCTGTCACTTTTTTCAGCAGCTCTTTGCTTGTATAACGCCTTCCATGAATATGTACGGCATGATGAAGCCATTCATTTATAAATAAAAGATCTCCGCTTGAGACTCTCTGCTCCCAGTCTGGATGATCCTTGGCAAATTTTTCAAAGAAATGGGAAGCGTATAAATTTCCGAGAGTATAGGAAGGAAAGTATCCAAACGCTCCCATCGACCAATGAATATCCTGTAAACAGCCTTCTGTATTGTCCTTTGGTGTAATGCCTAAGAGTTCCTGCATTTTTGCATTCCACATTTCAGGTACATCGCGAATGCTGAGAGTTCCTTCGATCAAGGCCTTTTCCATTTCAAAGCGTAAAATCACGTGGAGCGAATAAGTGACTTCGTCGGCTTCTACACGAATAAAGGAGGGTTCTACCTTGTTGATGGCTTTGTAAAAACTTTCTAAAGATGCCTTTTCAATTGGGCCTGGAAACTGTTTTTTTAAATGAGGCAAATAGTGCTTCCAAAATGCTTTGCTTTGTCCAATACGTGTTTCCCACCAACGTGACTGGCTTTCATGCATACCTAAAGAGATTGAATCCCCGAGGGGCGATCCATAGTGCTCCTGAGGCAGACCCATCTCATATAGGGCATGGCCGGCTTCATGCATAATGACAGAAATGCAGCTTACCAATGAAGTGGGATGGAAGCGAGTGGTGATCCGACTATCTGTAGGGTGTGAAGCTGAAGAAAACGGATGAGCTGAAATATCTAGTCGCCCAAAGTTTAAGCTATAGCCCATATCCTTTAATATCCGATGTGAAAATTCTAGCTGCTTATCCCGCGAAAAAGATCCATGTAAGAAGTCATCATTGATTTGTTTCTTCTTAGAAATCTTTTTCAATAGATCTACAACATTTTTTCGAAGCGAGGAAAAGAGTGCAGCGATTTCATGTGTCGTGATGTCGTGCTCATATTGATCTAACAGTGCATCATAGGGATGTTCCTTAAAACCAAGAAAATCAGCTTTTTTACGTGCCATCGAAACCAATTTATCAAGAAAAGGGGCGAAACGTTGAAAGGCATTTTCCTTTTTAGCACTTCGCCATGCCAATATCGACTGTGATGTCAGCCTAGCAAATTCTTCCACAAATTTTTTAGGAAGAGCTTTTTCCTTTAAATAATCCCTTCGCCATTCTTTAAGGGCTGCCACCTGTTCTCCGGATAATTCCTTTGTCTTCAAAGAACCTTTGGGAATATCAATCAGCTTGGAAAGGGCGTTGACGAACTTTTTACCAGTTTTTTCTTCATGGATAATGCCTGCTAACGTTTCCATTTGAATGCTGCGAATTCCAGAAGCGCCATCAGGCATATAGGTCTCCTGGTCCCAATCTAAAAGATGGCCGATGCCTGTCAAAATACGGCTATGGCGCGAAAGCTGTTGAAGATGGTCGTAATCTTTTTGTGCTTGTTTCATAAGAGGAGTTATCCTTATTCGTAAAAATTAATATTTCCGTCGAGCTTCCTCATGGACGAAAATTCGTTGAATTCGAGGACCTAAACAGGTGATTAGTTCGTAGACAATCGAATCGCCAGAAGTGGCGAGCTCTTCTGGTGAACGATATTGCCCATATTCATCTTCGCCAAAGATCAACACGGGGTCACCAGGAGAAGCATTAGGGATATCCGTGACATCAACCATCATGAAATCCATGCAAATTTTTCCAACCATCGGTGCTTTTTGCCCACGGATGATGACAATGCCTTTTCCACTATAATTCCGATGCAGGCCATCGAAATAACCAATCGGCAAGACAGCCACCCGTTGTTTTTCCTTTTGCACTCGGTAGCTTCGTCCATAACTGATTGTGTCTCCATAGTGGCAAGTATTAATGCCAACGATTCGAGAAATCAATGAAATGGCTAAACGCAACTCCAAAGCCCTTTTAGTTTCTTGAGACGAATGCAGTCCATAAATTGCCAGACCGACCCTAGCCATATTGTATCGGGGAAAATTAAAGCGGGCAATGGCGCTTGAATTAGAAGCATGTATCCATTTTGGCGTTATTTGTTCTTTCGACAAGGCATCAAGAATAGCATCGAAGCGCTTTGCTTGAGCCAACGTGAATTCATCCTGGCTTGCGTCATCTGCGGCTGCAAAATGTGTCATCACACCTTCAAATACTAGAGATGGCTGCTTGATGATAAAGTGAGCTAAGTCCAAAGCATCCTCTGGACGGCAGCCAAATCGTCCCATGCCTGTATCGACATGCAAATGGACTTTCATCTTTTTGCCTTTTTTGTCGGCTTCTTTGGCGATGGCTTCTACCAGTGTTTTATCGCTGACTCCAATTTCAAGATCCCATTTAACCGCCTTCGCAGCCTCATAGTAGGCAGAGTTGATGGCGAAGATTGATTGAGAGACTCCGGCGCGTTTTAGAGCGATGCCTTCGTCGACACAAGAAACCCCTAAAATGTCTATACGGCAAGTTTCTAAGAACTTTGCAATTCGAAAATCATCGGTGCCATAGGCTAAAGCTTTAACCATCACCATCAGGCGAGTTTGATCGGAAAGCTGATTGCGGATTGCCCCTATGTTATCGGCAATGGCGGCTAGATTGATGATACATTGATTGCTGCATATGCTATCGTTGAATGCTTCTGTGAGCAGATCGATAGGCTGTTTTCGATCTCCTTTGATGAGCACAATGTCGTCTGCTTTAATCGTTTCGCTCATCAAATTAAGAATATCTCTGTAAGATTCGCTCTGTGTGATTTGAATCGCAGGGACACTATCCTTGACTTCGTCAATAAGAGATTGATAAGAATGACTTCCAAAAAGGAACAAGTGATCTACAGAGGCGCGTTTAATGGCTTTTCCTATTTGCCGCAAATCCGATTCAACATGTTCATGTGTGGCGCGTAAGCCACCAAAAGCAAAAACTTTGCGTGAGGTTGCAGGAGCCTGTTGAAAATAAACTAAAGCCTTGTCAACCGATTGAGGATCCGAACTATAAGTATCGTTGATGAAAGTTGCGCCTTGAGGCGATTTCCATATTTCTGTGCGTGTTGGCTCTGGGGTATAATTAGATAGGGTGTCGCAAATCGCTTCAGTGGCGATTCCCAATAGCCAGGCAGCTTTGACCGTAATGTTGATGAGGTCTAAGAAGTAATAAAATTCTGAAGTGATCTGTCCGCAATGTAGATGGCCATTTGGAAAAGTAACACAATAAGCCATTTTAGATTCACGTGCTTCGGAAATGAAGCTTGCATGGGGGAAAGATGAATTGCTTTCAGTCCAGAAGTGATAATTGGCCTCTTTCAAACCCAGCGAGCTGGATTTCAAATAAAGGTGAGGGTCCTGAGGAAGAAGAAGCCATTGTTTTTTTGGAGGGTATTCAAAAAGCTTAAGCATCTCTTTTGCTGTTGTTTCAAGCGAACCTAATGTGGAGATGTGCTTTTTTCCGACATGAGTAAGGATACCATAATTGGCGCCAATGATCCTTCCAAGTGTGTCCATTTCATTTTTGTGGGAAAATCCCGCTTCAATGATGGCAATTTCATGCTGTTTTCTAATTGTCAATAGGCTTAAAGGGACTCCGATCTGACTATTAAAGCTTTCGGGAGAAGCTGCAACAGTGAATGTGGATGACAGCATGGCTTGAAGCAAATCTTTGACCATCGTCTTTCCATAAGATCCTGTAATGCCGATGACCTTGCATGAAAGCTGCTTTCGATAAATTTCAGCTACTTCTTGAAAGGCTACAAGAGGGTTTTCAACCTCTAAGACAATTAGATTTCCCAAATTTTCATGGGTTTTCCATCCTTTTTTTGCAAAGGCATATCTCGCACCGTTCTGGGCGGCATGGATAATGAATTTGTGTCCATCATAAACATTGCCTTCCAAAGGCACAAAAAGCGCATGCGCGGAATTAATCCTTCGTGAATCGATGGTGATCTGGTCGATAATTGCAGGACGAAAAATACCCCCCCCCGCTTTTGCAAAACCATGCCATAAACGTAAGTCGAAAGGATCCATAGATGCTATTGATTGAACTATTTTTTAGAATAAGGTAGCCAGTAGTCGGTAGTCAGTAGAAAAGAGGAATTCAGAAGCCAGAATTCAGAATAAGGTTACCCGACTACTGGCTACTTCTTCTGAATCTTCGTCGAATTCTGCCTGATCGGCTAGATCTTGTGAACTATTTTTAAGTTAGAATTCAGAAGCCAGAATTCTGAATTCTGTCCCTCAAAGCTTTGCGTAGCGCCATCCAAAAAATGAGGCAAATATAGCAAAAGGCATCCAAATGGCTATTTCCGGAGAAAGAAATTGACGCTCTCCCAAAATGGCGCTCGCATCCATGACTAGATAAAAGGCGACTAGACCGAAAAGGCTGAAAGCATAAATAAAAAATATCGGCAAAGTGCGGCTAAAACGAGTGCAAAAAGGAATGGGGGCAATGGCAGCCAAGAAACAAAGCCAAGGAAGGGCTAGTTTGTAGTAGAATGTCGTCAGCAGGCGTGCTTCTTTTTCACTTAAGATATCGCGATGGGAGGGGAGTTTCTCCTTGAGTGCTGCCAAGGATTGATTTGCTGGAGAAATCACTGTATCCAAGAGAGTTGTTTTGTTAAAATGCATTTCAGGAAATAATTTTTCCTCAAGGATTTCCACGATGACTAGGCCGCCTTGGCTATTTCGCATAAAATGTTCAACCGTGATTCCCTTAGGAATAGGGGCATAAGGATAAAGAGTGCGAATGCGATAAATATCATCTATCGAACGAATCCAGTAAGCATCAAAAAAACTTTCAGACTGGATATCATAGGCTTGAAATACCAACGAAGAGCCATCTTCCAGCGTCAACTGCTGAATAAATGGATTGTGGTGCTTCTTTTGTTTTTCTTTCGTCCGCGTTTGTTCAAAATGCTGATGGTACTTCAAGGCCATTGGCTGCAAGACTTCGGAATTGAAATAGATGATTCCTGTAAAAAATAATCCAAAAGCAGCAAATGGCAGCATCAGGCGCTTCAATTTGATACCGCTGGCCATCAGGGCGATAAGTTCATTGTTTCTATTCAACGAACACAATATTTTGATGCAGGCAATCAAAATGGCAAATGGAACTAATATTTCCATCCGTGTGACAAATTCAAAACCATAGTAGGTGGCAATATCGGTAAAAGAGATGTGATATTTTTTGAAATTGCTTGAATGCGTCGAATAATCGATCAACACATAAAGGCCATAGAAACCGAATAGAAAAAAGACAAAGATCTTACTCAGTTCTCTCAAAAAATAACGTTCCCAAATGCTAGTCAGAAGCATTCAACCTCCTCATTCGATACCTCTAGCCACCCTACTGAGCATCCAAAGCGAAGCTGCGCAAATGATCACGTGGGGGACAATATAGAGTAATGCTGAGAATAAAAACGCGTAATCAAAACTTTTGGCTGCAAAAAAAGCCACCAAATACAATGCCCCCAAGATGACGACCATGAGAAGGCCAAAACTCGATCGGTGGCGGCCGACATTAATGCCAAACGCCAATCCCATAAATGTAAAACTGAATACAGCTAAAGAGACAGAAAGCCGCCGAAGAATTTCTGTGCGGCATCGATTCAAATCATAACGCGCTTGCTTGCAAGCTTCCCTGTCATCAGAAAATTTTAAATTGGCATACGCTTTCTTTGTCTCTTCGAGACGCACTAATAACAAGGGGAGTCGCAAATGGTCATTATTGACCATCCAAATTTTTTTCTCCCACATCTGTGAAAAAGCCTGAATGGATGTTGATGATCGCGTCATATTTTCAACGACAAGATTTTCTACGCCTTTATCTTTTTCTGAGACTTCTTGTCCTGTTAGGAACGTAATTTGTTCTCCCAAAAACAAAATTGGAGAGGCCTGAAGCAACTTAGCAACCATGAGATTCATCCGCTCATGATGGCGGTTGGGAGAGAAAAAAAGAACATCTTGGGCAAAGTCGCCAACACGCGACGAACCTAAAGTATCAAAATAAAAGCCCTTTAATTGCATTAATTGCTTATTATGCATCAATAACAAGGGGTTGATTGAACGGAGCTGACTTTTTAATTTGCCCGCACTCAAATGAGAAGTTGTCGATATTTCAGATACAATATAAAAATTTAGTGCAGAAAGAAATAATGAGGCGGCTAAAACTGGTGCTAGAATATCTCGTAATGCATATCCACAAGAGCGCATAGCGACAAGCTCGCGGGATTGAGATAAGTTGAGCATAAGTAATGTTGAAGAAATTAAAGCTGAAAAGGGAAGGGCGATAGGAATCATGTAAGGCACTTGCTGCATGGCAAACCAGAGAATATGGAATGCCTGAGGACCTAAAGTGGCAAAATAAGCAATTTCATCCAGCCGCATGGTCAGCAAAATTGCCACAATTGCCGTCACGCAAAGCAGGAAGACTTTTAAATAATGCGAAAGTAGATATCGCCAAAGAATAGGCACTATTTCCCTTTGTTTTGCAAATAAAATAAAGCACAGAATACAATAAATAACTGATTTGGTACAATTCTCTTAATTATGCAAAAGATTTGGTTTATCAAAATTCTGGAACAGCAAGAAGGGCCTTATTCTTTCGAAGATCTAAAAGAAGATGTTCGAATCGCCCCTGATACATTGGTGTGGAAAGAGGGTTTTGATCAATGGAAGCCAATCAAGGATGTACCTGAACTCAAAGAGATCTTTAAAGACAAAACCCCGCCTCAACCTCTTCAAGTCGAAGAATCTGAGACTACTGAATCTCCTCAAGATGAATTGGCCTTAGATCTAGGAAAAGAACCCCCTTATCTTTTTTGGATTCTAGCTGCCGCCATCATTTTCACTTATGTCCTTAGCAGACTTTATTGGTAATCATGGCCTCTTCCATCGAAAATAAACTGCATCGCTTCCTTAGTGCTCAATATAAGATCGACCAACCCGTTTTATTGGCATTTTCAGGAGGCCCAGATTCTTTGGCATTACTGCATTTGCTCTTAGACTATCAAAAAAAACATCCTCTGCGTTTTGCTTTGGCTCATGTCGACCATGGCTGGCGCGAGGAAAGTAAGGAAGAGGCGCGGTTAATTGCCAAAATGGCTGATGAGCTCGGACTTGCTCTCCATTTGAAAACATTGGACCCAAGAGCCCTATCGGGAAATCTTGAAGCTGCTTGCCGAGAAGAGCGGTTGCTTTTTTTTGCTTTTCTCTGCGATGTTTATCGCTATCAAGCGGTCCTCTTGGCGCATCATGCTGATGACCTAGCTGAAACAGTGTTGAAGCGTGCATTAGAAGGCGCTTCATTGGCATATCTTTCCGGACTAAGGCCGCAGACAGAAGTTTATGGAATAAAACTCTGGCGTCCTTTGCTTGAAATCTCAAAGAAAGAGATCGGCGCTTGGCTTTATTCTCGGGGTCTTAAGGGGTTTGAGGATCGCACAAATAACGATCCACGTTTTTTACGGGGAAAGTTTCGAACGCGTATTATTCCTCAGCTTTCTCAAGAATTTGGAAAGGAAGCCGCAAATGGACTCTGTCGGATTGGAGTGGAATCGACAGAACTTCGAGCCTACTTGGATGAACGTATTGCCCCTTATCTTTCGAAGATTATTCATGGTAAGTTAGGCGATTTTCTCGATTTATCAGAAGATTTTCCTAAAGCTCCTTTCGAACTCAAATATTTAATTCGTCGATACTGTGAAAGCAGAGAGCTTCAGCTTTCTCGCGATGCTCTAAACCTGGCTGCGACTTTATTTGAGGAAGGAACCGCAAACAAAGCCATTATCATCGGTAATAAAAAGTTATACATCGACCGGCGCCGTTTGTTTTTATTCAATGCTTCTTGGAATTCCCTTCCTCATCAAAGAAAAATATTAAAAATTGATGAAGTTGCTTCATTCGGCCACTGGCGAATTAAAATGACGGCACGCTCCCATTCTTTATATTCCTTTTCCGATTGGAAGGATCTTTGGAGGAAAGGAATTCTAGAAGCTATCTTACCCGACGGCGTATACGAAATAGCCTTGCCTGAATCTTCAGCTCCCTACCCCAGAAGTTTACCCTTGAGTAAATGGTGGACTGATCATAAAATTCCCGCTTTTTTGCGCAACTTAGTCCCAATTCTCTATGAAAATGGCAGCGTAAGGCATGAATTTTTAACCGGAAAATTGGCTCTATTGCCAAAAAACGAAAGCTCTTTTTTCACTATTTCCCTATGGATTGAATAAAAAAGATTGGAATTTAGAATGCCAGTCCGTTATTCATCATTTTAGATAGCAATTGGGTCTTTAGCAGTCGACTTGTCGATCTGGGAATAACTCGATAAAGTTAGCTGTTGAAGGCGAATAAGTTGTGTGATAAACTTAGAGGATAATGAAACGGTGTATCGCTTTGCTATTGTAAGCAACTAAGAATCTGCAACTAAAGACAGAATCTATATTTTTTTAAGGGTTTTATGGGCGACGATAAAAAACAGGACTTCAAGAAAAATTTTCCGAATAGCTTTGTTTGGTTCTTGATGGCAGCCTTTTTATTTGCACTCATGGTGCAGAATTTTCTAGACACTAAGTTTGCAAAAGTAGCATTTAGCTATCAGCTCGAGTCTCTCGTTGACTTGCAGCTTATTCAACCGGAAGATAGTCGCAAGACGGCAATCAATGATAATCTCGTTACATTTAATGGAAAATTCCGCGATCGTCTGACGGATGAAGGAAAAAATCGCTATAAATTCCTAGAACTCTTAGATGCTAACCACGAACTGCGCGGGCAGAAAGAGCGGATTGAAAAAGAACTAAGCGCTCAAAAAGTCAAAATCACTGAAGCCGCAGACTGGTTTTTACATCTCTCCGGACTTCCCATCCCAAAAAATGGCTATGTCATTGTCGATTCTCTCTACACAAATCCTGATAAGGATACAAGCATTGTTATTACGGAACTATCCCAAAAGAATATCCTCAGCCTAGCTGATGTCCAAAGAGATTTCGAGGCATTGCGAGTTCATCCCACAGCGTCTGCATTGCAGGACTTTGGCAAGCAATTGAGTGATCTCATTAGTAGCTTCCGTTCGCCGATGCTTGGAATTGGCAATGAAGCCATCAAGCAGCAACTTAAGGCGATCGACAAAAGCGTCGATGAAGCCAGCAATAACGAAAAAATGCCGATCAATGATCGCTTGAATGCCTATTTCTCCGCTTTAAATAGTCTTAAGGCAACTGTCGATAACTTAAATCAGTTTGAAGACCACGCACGTTTGATAAAATTGCGCAGTGTTCGTAACTACCAAGATCTGCTTCGCGAATATACCCAGCTGACATCTAGACTTGATGATAATGAAGCTCAACTGGATAAAGCAAGGCAAACAGTCTCCAATGTCATTTGGTTCTTCAATAATAAGGAGCTCTCTTCTAGAGCTCTTGAAAAGCAAGATCCAGAAATTTTCAACCACTGGTTTATGACCGCAAAAGAAGAGTGGGATAATTTCCATATCAACCGAGGTGGCATTTTTAAAGCCCCTGATCAACCTCTCAATGCGGTATTAGAAAAGACCTTTAAAAGCGAAGAGCCACCACCTAATTATGTCAGCTATTTGCTCACTGCTTTACCCCTGATTTTAATCGCTCTTGTCCTCTACTTCGTCTTCTCCAGACAGATGAAAGGAATGGGCACAAATGCGATGAACTTCGGCAAATCTCCAGCTAAACTGTTGACCAAAGGTTCTAACAAAATTACCTTTAAAGATGTTGCCGGCATCGATGAGGCGATCGAAGAACTCCAAGAAATTGTCGAATTCCTAAAGAATCCGCAAAAATTCACAGCTCTTGGCGGCCATATCCCAAAAGGGGTTTTGTGCATCGGACCTCCAGGGACAGGAAAAACGCTGATCGCTAAGGCGGTTGCAGGGGAAGCCGATAGGCCTTTCTTCTCAATTTCGGGCTCAGATTTCGTTGAAATGTTCGTCGGCGTCGGCGCAAGCCGCATCCGAGACCTCTTCGACCAGGCTAAAAAGAACGCTCCTTGCATTGTATTCATTGACGAAATCGATGCTGTTGGACGCCATCGTGGTGCAGGAATCGGCGGGGGACATGATGAGAGAGAGCAAACGTTAAATCAACTCCTCGTCGAAATGGACGGATTCGATACCAATGAAGGTGTCATCTTGATGGCTGCAACAAACCGGCCAGATGTCTTGGACAAAGCACTTCTTCGTCCTGGTCGCTTTGATCGACGAGTCGTGATTAGTCTGCCAGACATCAAAGGTCGTTTTGACATATTGAAAGTGCATGCCCGCAAAATCAAAATGGATCCTTCTGTCGATTTAATGGCGATTGCACGAGCGACGCCAGGTTGCTCCGGTGCGGATCTTGCCAATCTTCTGAATGAAGCCGCTTTATTAGCCGCTAGGAAAGGCCGTACAGCAGTGACGGGGCAGGAGACCACAGAAGCGCGCGATAAAGTCCTTTATGGAAAAGAACGCCGCAGCCTAGAAATCGATGAAAATGAGAAAAAAACCACGGCATTTCACGAGTCTGGCCATACGATTGTTGGTCTCGTTGTCAAGCATGCCGATCCTGTTGATAAAGTGACGATTATTCCTCGAGGACTTTCTCTCGGAGCGACAATGTTCCTGCCGAAGAAAAATCGAGTGAGCTACTGGAGAAATGAACTTCTGGATCAGCTGGCTGTCTTGATGGGTGGACGCTGTGCAGAAGAAATCTTTGTGGGCGATATTTCCAGTGGAGCTCGGCAAGATATTGAACGCGCCACACAAATTGCCCGAAGTATGGTTTGCGAATGGGGAATGAGCGATAAACTTGGTGCCGTTGCTTATGACGAACGCAACGATGGCCAATACCCTGGTATCGGCTCTTATTCTGAAAAGAAATATTCTGAAGAAACAGCAAAGGCTATTGATGATGAGGTTCGTCGACTTCTTGACGAAGCTCATGAATATGCAAAACGCATTATTCTGGAACATCGTGCGCATGTCGAATTGATGACAGCAATGCTCATCGAATTCGAGACGCTTGATGGCGATGATATTCAGAAAATTCTTTCCAATGAATGGAGTGTTGAAGAGAAACGTGAGCGTCTAAAGAAGGCTGAAGAGCTTCACAAAAAGGCTGCTGCCACACCGCCGCCGCCTCCACCAGAAGCGGCCTCTCCCTCGATGCCATCCACGGCCTCTGCAAGTTAAAGAGAGTGGATAAAAGGGACATAAGCGACCTCAGAGATTCAAGAGACAAAAAGCATTCTCTTCCTATTTATAGTCTGAAGGACTACTGGAGTTTGGCACTTTAAACTGTGTCGCTGCTACAGCACATACGCGTTAAATTAAGGGATAAGGAGCGAAGCTCCGGCAGCATTTAGCCCCATGCTTACGAATAATGTCATCAACCTAAGCATGTTTAGAACCACCCTTATAGTCCGAAGGACTATAAGGGTGGTTCTAATTTTACTTAAGTTGATGACCTTATCTTGTCGTCGAAGCTGATCCTGCTAATCCTGTTAAATAGTTGTATTTCGAATTGCTGTCTAAAATCCAAATATCCTTGAAAAATAACTCTTCTTCGAAGAAGCAACCTTCGGGTCTTGAACTTGATTTTGTTCAAGTTTTTTGAAAAGTTTAGCAATATCGCTGATCGCATAATCTTTTGGAGTGACTCCAGCCCAAGGCATAATGGTGTGTCTAAAAAACGTTTCTAGTTTTGAAGAATCATGGGTTTTTAACCATTCTTCAAGGGAGGCTAGTTCTCTTTGCGAATAATTGACATCACCATTTAAAAATTTTGCCTGAACTTTTAACGTATTAAATTCCGGGGAGGCCTCTAATGCAGCCACATCGATGGGATCTTCTCCATCGCCTTCTTTGTATATACCTGCATAAAGATCATAAATGGCTAACCGTACTTGCTTTGAGCTCGAAGGGGTGTCAGAAGATTTCTCCATAAAGGATTTAAATTGCCTTGCTTCGTTGCGATTGATAAGCATCGTCTTTAATTTTCCTGAATTCTTATCTTGAATAACGATCATTTGACTAAATTCTTTTTGGTTCACTTTAAAAGGAGTGTAATTATGCCTGTAAGGTGTAGGGAAATAATTGGATACTATTGGACAAAGATTATTACTACAGATTAAATCAGGACTGAATTGAGTAGAAACTTCTGGATATTGGCTTGTCAGAACTTGTTCGATGGAAGAGAGAAGAGGATTGGAAGAGAGAAAATGAAAATTGTAGTATCCATTGGTAAATACACTTTCTCTTCGATGAGAAACATCCAGAAAATAATGATCAAATGTGATATCAGCTTTCTCTGTCTCAGTATTAGTCTCGCTCAGTATATTCACTTGGGTGGATTTTTGAGTTTGCGTTTGGACAAGGGTTTCCTGTTTCTTCTGGGTTTGAACCGAGCGCTCCCTTCCATAAGCTTGGGTTTGTTCAACGATATCTGGCAAATTATCCAATTCTTGTTTTGCTAAATCCCTAGCTTCTTTTTCAATCAGATCCCCACCCCATCTATCTTTTAATAATTCATGAGTTTTAAATTTTTCAACCAGAGGGCTGTTTAAGAAATCTTTGAGATTTTGCGCTACTGCCAATTCTTTTGTTGTTCGATGTTGAGGCTTTCCGAACATTTCATAAGGACGTCCACTCTGGTTGCTTTCAAATAATTCTGGGCCAAGATTATAAATTTTAAGGACTTCGTCAGCATCTTTTGCCTCCATCATAGAAATGAAAAGTTTTTCCCTCAAAATGGCATATAACTTTGGATTGAAAGAACGATAATTATCCTCACCTTGACGGAAGGATTGTTGAATGACTGCATAAAGGATAACGTCTTTTAAAGTCACCTTCTCATCTAAAGGACGTCCTGCAATTTTATGCAGAGTTTGTTTGATTAGTTGAATATCATCAGTCTCGGCTACAATAAAAGCCGTCTGCAGTTCGGCAAAGCCACGAAGCCGCCAAACGGCCTGTTCCATCAATTGGCTCAAAGTATGCTTGCTGATGGTAAGAGCAGCCTTCATCGTAGACCCCAAAATGATATCAGATCCTGTCGTAAAGGCTTGATTCCAGTAGGCTATGAGATCATCTTTTGTGAAGCTGCTTTGCGACATTTCCTCAACTTTCCATGCGCCATTTTCCTTGCTAAGAACCATTTTCCTGTCTTTGTCGTCATAAAAAACAACGCCTTTAACATTCCATTGCTGTTCTTCGCCGATTTCAAAGAGGGCTTGGGCGACAGCTTGATTGGATTGACCACGGAAGAGGTTGCCGCTGTCAATAAGAGAGCATTTTTGCTGGATATGAGAGCCCAAAGCTTCTTTAATGATAGTTTTAAGATGATTTTCAGAGAAGTTTGCGGGCAAAGTAATTTCCTCAATCTTTTGCGGAGCCTTTTTCCACAAATTGTGAAGAGTCTTGACCGTCGTTTCCGAAAGCTGGATTGAACTAATAAGTTTGGGGAATGTGGCCGCATTCCATAAGGTCCCTGTCATGCCAAGCACTTCATGAAAGAGCATGCCAAACAACTGTGCATCAGCATTAAGTTGATGTGAATAAACTTCAATTTTAGGAATAATATGTCTGTAAACAAGCTCTAGTATCATTTGAGGATCTTGATTCACTCTTTGAGTGATATCCCGCAGATCATCTTCACTTAAGTTTGAAAAGGGTTTATTTTTTCCTCCTGTCAATTTCATGTAATCATCATACAACTTAAGATCTTCGATCTTCGCACCCGGATTTTTGAGCATATTTTCTTGGATCCCTTTCTCAATCCATTTCACTTCTTCCTGCGCAATTTCGATGGTTACTCCTGAAGCTTGATACATTTGGAATGTATAGTTGCAAGTTTCTATTTCTGTGCCGCACTGAGTTCCGGAAGGGGCAGCTTGGCCTTGATGATAGGGCACTGCAAAAGTCTTGCCGTCTTTTGATGGACCGAAATGCTCCAGATAGTTCTTCGAAGCGGTTAAGGGGACAAGAAGATTGATTTGTTCGCGCAGGGTTGCCAATAGATCTTGGATAACTTCATTGCCATGGATGTCAACGAAGCTCCACGCCTCTTCGCTTAATTTTTGCTCGTGTATGAAGTTTTTAAAGGCAACCTTCTGCGGGTTATTAAGGGTTTCATGGAATGCCTCCCATTCGTTTCCGCTAAATAGCTCTCCGCCAGAAGTGCTGATATAGTTTTCTAAAAATGCATTAAAATGAATCTTTTGCTCTGATGTCAGCTGATCGACAAAAGTTTGCCACGCTTTAGCTTCAGCTTCATAGCCTTCTAGATAACGCCTGACTTGGGCTATTCCATCCTCTGATAATGTGGCTTTAAAGCTTTGCCATGTGCTTTTTCCTGTGACGAATTCTCCACTGAGAAATGCCTCAATAAGCTTAGGTCGGACCATCGCTTTGTAAGCATCTTCGGAAAATGGCTGATTGGATGAGGATGACTGGTTGATAAAATTAAATCTAATCGCTTGTGCAATTGAAGGTGAGCTAGCTAGATATTTATAGAGGTCAAATGTTGTTTCAGCCAGTACCGCATTGATGGGTTGGGGCGTGTCAAGAGTGAAATGGAAGGATTTTAAAACATCTAAAATTGTATCGATTTCATCAATGAGGGCACATCCAGAACTTTTTAGAAGGCTGAGGATATCGATAAAATATTTAACATCATTTTTTAAAGTTGCTAGATCTTCGGGTGTACGCATGCTCTTGGAAGAATTTAATTTTTCAGCTATCTTCAAAATCAATGCCTGTATATCTTCGCCCGAAGCAAGGATGGCTTTCCCATTAATTTTGGCATCGAATAAAGTGTCGTAGATGTCTTTAATATTGGCCGTTTCGAAGGGTGAATCCCTGTTTACTGACAAAACGACAATGTCTTGCCTGAAAGCAGCTCCGCGTTTTTTTAAATCGACTGACATTGATCTAATAAGCTGCTTTGGCATGATCATCATGACTAATCGGTTGCCATCGGCTTTCAATAGACTTAACAAAGGGGCTATGACTGAGGATTTGCCGGCTCCCATGGTTAATTCTATAGCATCGACGATATTGAGATCGCTCAAAGTTTGCACTTGATCAGCCCTCAAGTATATGCCAGAGTAATATTCTAAGCCAAGGTACTCAGGATGTTTTTCGGGATCATAAGCGCGTTCGCGCAAGTATTCTTTTGAAAATTCCTGAATTTTTTCGCTTCTTTCGCGTTCATCTTTTGCTATTAAGATGTCCCTCATTTTTCCTACAAGATATTGAAGCCGTTGATGGAATGTCGCTAGAATGAGGTAATCTTTGACGTTTCTATGTAAGCTTGCGATCTCTTCCATGGATAAATTCGGATTATATCGCCTAACTAACGATGCTTCTCTTTTTAAGAGAAAGTAAATGCAGTCATCGATGGAAATGGATGGATTTTGCCCTGCAAAGCGGTTGGCTTCGGCCAATGCCCGTACTTCAGGGTCTTCTGGAAGCTGATTCGCAAGAGCTTCGATGAATCGAGATTGGAGTTTTAACGTATCTTCCAATTGTTCGATTTTTTGCTTATACTGATCGTGAACTTGCTGCAGACGAACAAAATCGTGTAAATCATACCTTTGCTGCAAATTTTCAGGCTCGCTGTAAAAACTGTCTATTTGAGTACGGGTTTTGTCAAGAGAGCGCTGGGCATTATTATCGGAAAGTTTAATTGAAAATAGGCTTTTAAGTTCTTCGCCTATCAATTGAAATTCTTGAATATCTTTTGGCGATGCATGCCTTTGTTCAACAAGTTCAGGTTTACTTCCTGGTAGTGTCAAAGTGGGAGGGTTATGTAAATTAATCGATTTTTCGAAGAGAAGGTCTTTTGCTGGAGGAGCACTTTCCTTAGATTCGGTGATTTCCTGCGAGATGGCGATGCCAACAAAGGACTCTTGCTGTTCTTGGATTAAAGTCCTCAGAGGAGATACCAGATATTCATTAGCCCACTCGAGCTTTTCTTTTTCAGTAGACAATGAATAAAGCTTTTCAATATTGCGAGGAAATTTTTCAGGATACATGAATACAGCTTCCAAAAGCAGATAAACAAGGGCATCTTTGGAGTTTTCGGAACGCATTCGCAGTTGCTGAAGGGCCACCTTTAATCGATTGACTTCAGTCGAGCGAAGTGTGAAGTAGGAGAAGAATCCGGGCCCTTTTCCGGTCAAACTACGCGTCCACTCGATCAAATGCTCCTTTAAACCATATGTTTTCAGTACACTCATTTGGTTATAGGCTTTTTGGAAGTCAGCATTAAACACAAAGGAAGATGCCATGTTTTTTAAGGAGATTTGGCTGAGATCAATGTGTCCTCTTGAAAGGATAGGTTTGACAGCCACTTTTTGAGGTTCATAAGACTTCGATTGCTTAATCAAGCCTAATTCTTGCATGCGCCGTTGTACGAGCTGTTGAGCGGGTTTTGATTCATCTAAAAGTTGTTGGCATGCCCTAATGATGCGCATTTCTTCGCGGTCGCTTAATTGCAATGACGTTTCGTCTTTTATCTGTAAATAGTCGGTGTAAGTTTGGAGCAAAGCAATAAAATCCAAATTTTTGAGATCTTCTTTTGTGATTTGCTTCTCCAAGAGCAGCGCTTGGACTCGGAGACGGATGACAAGGGCCTGAGGTGTTGTATTGTCTGTTTGAGCAATTTCCTGAATTAATTTCTGACTTCTATCGCTAAATGCTTCTGAAAGAGAAGGTTTAGAAAGTAGACTCCATGCTTGCTCATAATGGCTCTCTTTCAAATGGACTAAAACAAGCTGATACGTTCTTTCATCATTTCGTGAAACGAGGTTTGCTTTAGAATCAACATCAACGATGGTGAACTGGGCTTCTTTGCCCAAAGAGCTTTGGACATCAGGAAAAATGACTACACGTTTGAGTTTTCCTGAGCTCAATTTCTTTTCTAATAAAAGGAAGTTGTCTGCTTGATTCAATCCAGGCAGGTATTGTTTTTGAGCAAGGGCAAACCCTTCTAATTCAGGATGAATGCATATTGCTTTCTTTTTTCCATCTTCATGATGCATCTCAAAGGCTAAACCGTAGCGAGCGAATTCTATTCTCTTCAGCTCCTGAGTTTGGCTATCTTGCAGGGCGATAATCTTTTCACGGGTTTCGAAGCGTTCGAGTGTTGTTGTTAGTGGATATCCCTTTGCCAATTCCGAAACAATGAGTTTTGTCGATGGATTTTTCGAATCAATAAAAAAGAGCTTATCATTGTCCAGCATATATTGAGCATGGCCTGACTTCTTGTCGATGAACAAAACTTTTTGGGAATTGGAATACCACTGTGTATGATGTTCTAAAAGCCAAGCGGGGCCTGAAAGAAGTTTTTCATCATCTTTAAATTCAAACCATTCATTGTCATATTGACATTGGATAATTAATTCTCCTGAAGCCTTTGAAATAAGTTGATACGTCTTATTTTCAGGGCCAAGCATGTCATAAACTTTATCTGAATTGTAAGAAGTCTTTTCTGTGCCAATGGAATAAGTCCGTTGGCTGCCAAATGCCTTAATAAATTCTTTGTGTGTTGGCAATGTCAGCGGCATTTGGGAAATTGTTCTCTCATTTTCGTAAAGACATCCATTTAAAATATCGAGCGAAACTTTGCCATCCTGGCTTGTAAAAAAGGGAAAGGTGTCCTCGGCATTCCAGCCAATAGGCTCCATCTGAGGATGTAGCGAAAGGAAGATGCCATTGAGAATTTTTTCCCGATCTTGGCCCCTAAGCAAGTCTTGCAAAAGATGACGCTTATCATGGAGAAGATCGTAAACCTCCATCGCGCGTGCCTCGTTGGAATTCTTTTGGTAAGGGAATTCCAATTTATAGCGAATCATCGAACTAATCAATTCAATGGCCTCTTGTTCATCTAGTTGCCGATTAAAAGCATAGCTTTGAATTAATGCATGACGAAGTTGAAATTTAGTATGAGAGGGAATCTTATTGTTTGAGAGGAGATCTCGAATCATTGGGCGGATGTCAAGGAATGGTGATTGAAACCCTTTTGGAAAAGTTTCAGGGTGAAGTTCATAGCTTTTGCTGACATAATTGCTGAGCTTGGTCGTGAGTTCAAGTATAAAGGCAAGGGTTTGATAATCAGAGAGTGTGCTGTAATAGGAAATGGCATTATTGCAAAATTTTGCCAACATATCAGTCGTTTTTTTCGTATTTATTGGGTGCTTTTTTAGTTCTTCTGAAAGCAAAGTTCCTTCAAACAAAAGAAGCTTTAAAAAATTCTGATATTTATAATCGCCTGGTTCAACACTTGATTCCGCTCTTTCGCTTTTTTTACTCAGCAAGGATATATGTTTTGTAAAGTAGCTAATTGCATGTGAGACTTGGATTTCATCGCTTACTGTCTCATCGTAAGGGCCTCTTGTGGTTGAAAGAAGAGAAATCAATTCGCGAACTCGCTTTGGACCTTCAAATATCAAATCAGAGTCTGCTTTGATGATACTTCTTGTATCTTCAAGTGATTGATCTGTATATCTTACTCCATTCGAAGAGTATATATTGTCATTTGTTGTTAGAAGGTGTCTCTCAATGCTACTTTGAATGGGTGATGAGTGAACATAAATGTCATATGTTTTTGATGTGACATACTCAGATCGTCCGAGGCCAAAAATAATTGGTTCCATATCAATATGACAATAACGGTTTGGATACTCAGTGTTAGGAAGCTTGTTAGGCCAAATATCATGTATGCTAGCACTAAAAACAAAACCTCGATCTAATCCTTCTCTCGTAATGCCTTTCATCTGATTTGTTGAGATGAGCTTCGTCGCAAAAGAAAGTTCGATTAGGTCATGGAATTGCCTTGGTAAAAGATCTTGAGATTGTCCAATCAAGTTAGAGTTGGTAAGGGTCAAGTAGCCTTCATCATCGGTTCTCCTAACATAGCGACGGTAATCGATTTTAGTCGCGAGTAAAAGTGCGCTTGCCTCTGCATTCTTTTGATCTTTGAATATATCTTCACGTGCCTCAAATAGTGCTGGAAAGCTCTCAGCAATCTCACTCAAAGCACTAGATTTTTCTTTAGGATGTTCTTCAAACCACTCATTCACGTTATCAAGCAAGCGGTTTATCCACTGTTCATCGTCAGGAAAAAATGGTTTAGCGCTTTGAGGCTTCCACCATGATAAACGCTCAATTTCCCAGTATGTTTGAATGTCTTGCACTTGTTCAGCCATTTCTGGGTCTAAGAATTGATTCCAAAGAGGATTGTTGAAAATCTCAAAATCTTCTACAAAAAGAGAGAATGTTGGTCCGTCGAAACGCTTATTGAGTTTATCGACAATGGTAATTAATTTATTTTGTATAAGAAATTCTTCAATACGCACTGAAGCTTGTCCGGGAGAGTTTCTGGATCTTCCTTCTTTATTTTTTCGTTCTACTGATGCCCATAAATACTCTTTGCTAATAGATGTCAATGCATGGATAACCTCTGAAGCTTTTTCTTTATCTAGCGTAGATTCCCATTTTTTCCAATAAGCATTGTCATTGAGAGGAATTGCCTTAAGAAATTCGTTTGTACCTGAAATGACATTGAGATAGTTGTTATCTGCATTAGCCTTGATAACCTGATCGGCAAATTGCAAAATATTTTGGGTGCTGGCTTCGACATTATGAAGATCTGGAATGGAAAGAGGATGATAAGCTTTAGTAAAAATTGGCATATTTTCAGCTTTGACAGCCACTGAGGTCGTTGTC
>Ga0153954_1000407_pt1 | contig 34877 bp, 31 predicted proteins | sample TSFL038MetaG_FD_102277 | JGI IMG/M metagenome (GOLD analysis project Ga0153954, IMG submission 102277) | Attine ant fungus gardens microbial communities from Florida, USA - TSFL038 MetaG | ecosystem: Host-associated > Fungi > Mycelium > Unclassified | place: USA: Florida, Wekiwa Springs State...
AATAAAGGACTTCCCACAAAAATAAGCCATGGGCGGGAGCAGCCTTTCCAGCCTCACGTCGATCAGCTTTAGCAAAGATCAGGGGAATTTTGTCTTTCGTGATTTTGCCACTGCCCACTTCTAAAAGGGTGCCGACGATATTGCGCACCATTTTATATAGAAAACCATCTCCTTCAAATTCTAAACGCACTTGATCGCCCTTTTGAATGCAATCGAGACGAAAAAGGGTTCTCACAGGATCTCGTGAGGCGCTTCCCGCATGCGCTTCATTGCTAAATGAGGTGAAATCGTGTGTCCCCAGAAAATAGGGGATTGCTTCTTGGAGAATATTTAGATCGATTTTTTCGCGAGGGTGGACAGAATAAAGCCGTGTGAATGGATCCTGAACGGGTCCAAAACAGAGGTGGTAATGATAAATCTTGCGGATTGCACTGTATTGGGCATGAAAATTATCAGGAGCTTTCATCAAGGATTTAATGCGGATATCTGGGGGCAAAATCCCATTGAGAGAGTATTGCACGCGGCGCAAATCAAGTTCTAGCGGAGTTTTGAAGTGAGCCACTTGCCCTTCAGCATGCACGCCTGCATCCGTGCGCCCGGAACCGATCACTGTGACGGGATGGCGTAAAATAGTGTGTAACGCTTCCTGTAGCTGTTCTTGGATAGTGACAGCATTGGGTTGGATCTGCCAGCCCCCATAATGGGTGCCGTCGTAGGCTAGGATGAGCTTGTAGATGTGGTGCGGTTCTTCCATAAATACTCAGCGAGGACAAGATCTTCAGGGGTGGTGATCTTGAGGTTTGTATAGCACCCATTGACAAGTTTGACCGGATAACCGAGCGGTTCAATCAAGCTTACGTCATCGGTCACGATCTGATTGTGGGTGCGGGCATAGGTAAACCCTTCCTCAAGCCAATCCCGACGCAAAACTTGTGGGGTTTGGATCTCCCACAGCGTGGAGCGGTTAGGTGTGTCTTCCACAAGCTGATCTTCAGAACCCTTTTTCACGGTGAATTTTAGCGGCATCGCCAAGGTGGCAGCTCCTGTTGTTTTGGCCGCCTGTAGCACCTTGTGGATGAGAGGCAGAGTAATCAAGGGGCGCGCGGCATCGTGGATGCACACCAAATCAATAGAGGGATCAAGCTGCTGCAATCCATTCCAAACCGAATCTTGACGCAAAACCCCGGGAAGGGCAAAGCGGGTTTGTCCGGAAAAATGAAACTGATATTCAGGAGCGCACACGACGATGAGTTCCTGCAGCTCTTGTAATTGCAAAAATAGATCTAAGCTATGCTGAGCAAGGGGTTTTTCGGCAAGAGGCAGGTATTGCTTCGGCAGGGATGATCCCATGCGCGTTCCGGTTCCCCCAGCAACGAGAATGACGCCAAGTTTCATGATGCCCTCTCTAATGTGATTTGAACGAGCTCCGGAGGAGCAAACCAGCGGAAGGGAGCAATATTACCAAGGCCAGTTGAGACATAGAGCTGTTTTGTCCCCAAAGTATGGTACCCAGACTTATATTCGGGATATTCCATGAGAGAAAGGCGGCGCCACACCCATGGGAGATTGATTTGGCCGCCATGCGTATGCCCCGATAAAACGAGATCACCCGGATAATTTTTTAGACTGGGAAATGTATCGGGATTATGGCTGAGGACGATCCCCGGATATTTGGGATTATACCCTTTGAAGGCGGTATTGGGCAGGGAACGTCCCAAACTATGGTCCCCCAACCCGGTGAGGTTTAGGGCAGATGAACCCACTTGAATCTGCACGGTTTGATTATGAAGGAGCTGGAAAGGCGTTTCCTTAAGCAAAGAATTTAATTCTTGGTGAAAACCTATTTTCTTAACGGCAGGGCTAGTTTTACCGGTGACTTGTCCTTTGAAAAAGAGGCGATTCCACCCTTTTTTGAATTGGGATGTGTCTTTATTCACGAGATCGTAATCGCCTTTGTCGTTGATAGACACAGGATGAGCATAGTCGTGATTGCCTAAGATCGCATAACAACCATAAGGAGCAGAAAAGCTGTTTAAAAAAGTTTTGAGGCGCTCTTTATCTCCAAATTCAGAATAACATAAAAAATCCCCTGTAAAAACGACTAAGTCGGGAGCAAATTTTGCTGCGGCATTGGTAATTTTTTTTAGAAAACGATCGGATGTAGCCGCATTCAGGTGGATGTCGGAAAGCTGCAGGATTTTAAAGTGGAGGAGCGGTTCGGGTAAGTGGGGAATGGCAATACGTAAAGGTGTCTTGGCCAATAGCTTAGGTTCAATGAAGCGGGGCCAGATCCCGACGACGGTACAGATGCACCAAAGGTCCCAAAGGGTATCGGATAGGGGAAATTTTTTCATTAAAAGCAGTTTAACAGAAAGGAAGGGAAGAGTAAAGGGGCCGCAAAAGGGGCTAAACAAAAGGGGCCGGGCCAGCATTCTTGCATTTCTTTAAATACTCTAAAATTGATTGTAGAGAAATGCAAGAATGCAGGCCCGGCCCCTTTTGCAAAAGTTTTTTGCTGTTAGGAAAGAAGTTGTTCTCCGCGTCTTTGCGACTCTGCGGCTCTGCGTTGAAAAATAGAGGACTAAATGTATGAGGCAAGGCACGCCCAAGTGGGTAACTTGGACGTGCAGAAAGAGATTAGCGGGAAGCCAATTCTGGTTCTTTAATGTGCTTCGATAGTTTGCTGGTCATTTTGAACATATCGATCGAAGTTGTGCCGCCGAGGACTTTGCCCAATTTGGCATCAGGGTTGATCATGCGCTTATTTTTTGGATCTTGCAACTTGTGCTTTTTGATGTAATCCCACAATTTTTTTGTCACTTCTGTACGCGCCATTGGGCCATGTCCGACGATTTCAGCTAGCGTTTCGCTAACTTGGATCGGTCTCATGAAGGCCGAAGGTTTTTTTTCTTTACTCATGTTGTGCTCCTTTGTACTTGTTTCGTTCATTTTTTTTGATCAAAGGGTGGAACGGATCCCACAGGTTGATCACGAGTGTCTGGGGTTTCTTTTAGCGTTCAGTGGAATTAATAGTCAAAAGAATTTCCTATATTGGTATGCTAACCTCATGGATTTACTCAGCACTTTAAAGGGATGCTCTGATGATGATGAGCGTTTAGCCCTTCTCGAGAAAGAACCGTTAGTAAAAGAAGGTTTTAAAAAACACCCTCGTTTAAAGCAGCTCGAAAGGCGGTTGCGTCAGGCTGCGGCGGCTATTTTTGCGATTGGTCAAGGGGATCTTGTTTTTCAAGGATTAGAGGAAGAAACACATACGAGCACCCGCCTTCAGCACCTCCTTCATTCCTTAAAAGAGGTGGATGAAGGGTACCGCCCCATTGGTGGGATTGTTGGGTACCACGCCACTGTTCTGCAGTTGCTTTCAGAGAAAGGGTGTGGTCCCCAACCCTGCAATTCCCGTTTTTTACACCCTCTCGGAACCGAAATCTACCACGAGAACACTGAAGTCAAACAACTCATTCGCTGGGGAATCGAAGCTTTGCCTGCCTTGTGTGAATTTTATCCGGTTGGCGGTGCGGGAGAGCGGCTTAATCTAAAAGATGAACACACCGGAGAACCATTGCCTGTTGCAGCGCTCCTGTTTGATGGGAGAACACTCCTGGAAGGGCTGATTCGCGACTTGCAAGCCAAAGAATACCTCTATGCGAAATTGTCCGGCAAAGAGGTGGTTCTTCCGATTGTCATGATGACCTCCCATGAAAAAGATAATCGCACCCACATCGAAAGCATTTGCCGTGCAGCTAATTGGTTTGAGCGAGGCAAAGAAAATTTTTATTTTTATGATCAGCCGTTGGTGCCTGTGATCACCAAAGAGGGCAATTGGTCTTTAAAAGCTCCCCTCGTGTTGAACCTAAAGCCGGGTGGACACGGCGTGCTGTGGAAGATTGCCGAAGAGAAGGGGATTTTTGACCGGCTCGAGGAAAAAGGGATTTGGAAAGCACTCGTGCGGCAAATCAATAATCCCGTCGCAGGGTTGGATTACGGTCTGTTAGCTTTCACCGGAAAGGGAGCGAAAGAAGAGCGCGCGTTCGGTTTTGCCTCGTGTGAACGGCTCCTCAATACCCCTGAAGGGGTGGATGTGGTGGTCGAAAACCCGTTGAAAGAGGGATTTGAGTACACTTTAACCAACGTGGAGTACACCGAATTTGAAGAGCGGGGGATCGCCGATGTACCGTCCGAAGCGGGTGGAACCTGTTCTGCTTATCCGAGCAACACCAATATTCTCTTTGCCAACCTCAAAGCTGTGCGCAAAGCGCTGCAAAAGTTGCCCTTTCCTGGCATGTTGATCAATATGAAAACTAAAACCCCCTCTCTGCAAAAGGATGGGACTATCATCGATATTGAAGCTGGTCGGTTAGAAACTACCATGCAAAACATTGCCGATGCACTGGGGCAAGCCTTCGATCATGAAGCTGATGTGGGCGAGTTGATGAATCTGCCCACTTACATCACTTACAATAAGCGTAGTAAAACCATTTCGGTCGCTAAAGCAGCTTATGTTTCCGGAAAAAGCCTAACAGGCACTCCCGAAGGATGTTACCGCGATTTGCAGAAGGAACATGCAGCGCTTTTAAAAGAGTGCGGATATATACTCGAAGGAGAAGCTTATATTAGTTACCTTCCTGCGTTAGGACCACTCTATTCGATCATTTCCCAAAAGATTCGTAAGGGGAAGCTCGGGAGAGGCACTGAGCTGCGTCTGGAGATTGCCGAGCTTGATATGGAGAATGTGGAAGTGGAGGGATCGCTGCAAATCCAAGCGGCTTACCAAGGAAAATGTACCCTAAAAAATGTCAAAATTCAGAATCAGGGCATCGATTCTTCTAAAGAAAATATTTACTGGAAAAATCAGATCGAGCGTTTCGAAACCTTACAAATTGTGATCGAAGGAGATGGAGAATTTATTGCCGAAGGGGTGGTTTTTAAGGGGGCTATGCACATTCAGGTGCCTGCCGGCCATCGCGTTGAAGCCAAGCAAAAAGGGGAGGGAATAGAACTTGTAATAGAGAAACTAGAAAGACCATCCTGGTGTTGGGAATACCAGTTTGATCGAGAGAATACTATCCGAGTGAAGAAAAGAAAGAAATAAAGCTTCTTTGGAGTGCGGCGACCTGGCGCCGCTTTGGTACAATGCGGCTTGACGCATTGACACGCGCCAAGTCGCGTTATAGAAAAGCGGCGCCAGGTCGCCGCACTCCATGCCTTCTTAAATAAAAAAGCCCGCAGAGTTTCCCCTGCAGGCTTAGAGAATCACAAGTAATCAGTTGACTAAACTGTTTTCTTATCTTCAGCTTTTTTTGGAGCTGGTTTCGATTCGGCTGCTTGTGCTTTCAAAAGATCCTGATAAGCGATCGCAAGATCTCTCTTCTTAGCTGCCAACCGTTGATTAGCTGCGAATAACTCTCTAAAGTCTGCCTGATCATTATGTGCTTGAATAGCAGCAGGAGCATGGAACTCGATCTTTTCCAAATTTTCTCTGTTTTGTACAGCAGTTCTAAGTTTGCTTGCACGTCCAGCTAAAAAGTTGACGGCAGTACTTCCTTCCGCAATTGTTTTGGCGAGAGCTGCTTCTTCTGCTTGCGCTTTGGTTTGTTTTCCTACGATTTCTTGGTAGATTGCTCGAATTTCTGCTGGTACTGCATCAAACATTTTTTTGATATCAGCTTCGATAGCAGCACACTCGTTATTAAGAGCCGTCCATTTGGCTGTCAGTTTTGTAACTTCAGTTTGTACGCCAGGGCGGACTTTGCTCCAAACATAAGCACAGGCATCAGCGCTTTTTGCGAGCAAAGCAACGCGGTTGAAGTAAACAACGGAGGATACAGCAGCTACGTAAGCCAAAGGTGTAGCGCCACCTTTCCAGATGCTAACCACTGCGAAGTTGATAGCGGCTGAAGTAGCAACTAAGCTACCTGCAAGAATGTTTTTGCCGTAGATGCCCCATGGTCTAGCTGGTGTAGCCACTGGAGGTTTCGCATTAGGATCAACCGCTGGAGGAGCAGGAGGTTGAGTTGCGGCTGGGATTGGTGTCCAAAGTTTTTCCGCTAACTGAACTACACCGTAGGAACCAGCTAAGAAAGTTGCCGATGTGAGATAAGCGGTGATGGATGCAGGTAACGCTTTTTGGAAAAAGCGGTCAAACCCGTTATGAACGGGGCTAGCAGTGTTGTTTACAGCATTAGTTAGCTGGGCATTGACTGCATTATACGGTCTTGCAACAGCTCCTTTAATTGTTTCAAAGGCCATTTTTTCCTCCTACTGGGGGTTATTTAATTTTAGCTCATTATGCAGGAAGCGTTTTTTTTGGCTAGCGCAAAATGGAAATCGGTTTTTTGATTTTGGTACTGCTTTCTTTTTAAAGAACTTTTAGGTATCCTTTTCCATCAATAAAACAGGTGGATTTATGAATAGTGAAATGCAACTCCGTTTAAAAGCATTTGAAGAAAGACTCGCGCACATGTTGAGGTATCTTTGACTTGGCTTCGAAGGAAGCACGCGTTAAAGAATTAGAAGCGCAAATGGAGCGTCCCACCTTTTGGGACAATAACGATGCGGCCCAAAAAGTGATTGCCGAATGCAATGCTTTGCGCGCCTGGACAGTCCCCTTTGCCGACATTAAAAACCGCTTTGAAAATGTCTCCTCCCTATTGCCTGAGGCCTCTGAATTAGGGGATGAAGAGTTGCTGCGAGAATGTGTAAGCGAACTGGATCAGCTCGAAAAAGAAGCGGGCGAACTTGAAGTGCGCCGCATGCTTTCAGGCGAGCTCGACAACAAAAGTTGTTACCTCAGCATCAATTCCGGCGCTGGCGGGACTGAAGCGTGCGATTGGGCTTTGATGCTCTCCCGCATGTATCAACGCTGGGCAACGCGCCGCGGCTGGAAAGTGGAGTTGATCGATCAAGTCGATGGAGATGTGGCCGGGATCAAAAGCGCCACTTACCGGATCACTGGGCCCTTTGCCTACGGTTATGCTAAAGCGGAAAAAGGGGTGCACCGCCTGGTGCGGATTTCTCCGTTTGATGCCAATGCCAAGCGGCACACCAGCTTTGCTTCGGTCGATGTAAGCCCTGAGATCACCGACGATATCAATGTCGAAGTGCGCCCGGAAGATCTGCGGATCGATACCTATCGCGCTTCTGGGGCTGGGGGGCAGCACGTCAATAAAACCGACTCGGCGGTACGTTTGACACATATTCCCACAGGGATTATCGTTTCTTGCCAGAGTGAACGGAGTCAGCTGCAAAACAAGGAAACCTGCTATAAGATGCTCCGTTCGAAGCTCTATGAATTGGAAGTTGCTGAACGGGAAAAACAGCTCCATGCGCTCGGGGGAGAAAAACTGGATATCTCGTGGGGAAGCCAAATCCGCAACTATGTGTTCCAACCCTATACTTTAGTCAAAGATCCGCGCACCAAAATCGAAACGGGCAATGTGCAGGCGGTGATGGATGGGGATATCGACATTTTTATTAACGGCTACTTAAAGGAATTTGGTCAGCATGGATCAACCTAAAGAAGAGAATTTTAACCTTGAAAATTTTGAGATTCGCTACACCGAAATGGGCGATGGCAAATATCTCAAAGAGTGGCTGCAAGAGCCGGGGGTTTTGCGTTGGTTCCCTATGTACGACGATGTGGAGATCGACGATGCGGTCCAACGCTGGATCGGCTTTGCCCGCTATAAATGCAGTTTAACAGCTGTTTTGAACGGCGTTCCTTGCGGAATTGTCACCCTTTATCTGCAACCTTACCGCAAATTGGCCCACCAGTGTGAATTTGGGATTATTGTAGGCAATGATTGCCGCGGCAAAGGGATTGGGGGCGAGTTGATTAAGAACGCGATTCACTTGGCTAAAAATTATTTCAATATCGAGTTGCTCCATTTGCAAGTGTATGCTGAAAATCCGGCAATGCGCCTCTATAGCCGCTGGGGTTTTAAAGAATTTGGGCGGCAAACCCATTGGATCAAGGAAGCTCCCGGCGATTACCGCGGACGCGTGTTTATGGAACGGTTTATTTAGGATGAAGCACCATGACGAGCCTGCTTAGCTTTCAAAATCAGATTGAGTCGCAACTGAAGAAGAAACTCACTCTCAAAATCAACGACAATCACTCCACGATGTTAAGTGTTAAGTGGGGTTCCACAACCACTGAATTGTCGATGCACCGGATGTTTCTAAAGGCTCCTAGCAATATCATGGATGAGCTTGCGTGCTATTTGAAGAAGGAAAAGCGGTTCATTTCTCCAGTCATTAAGGCTTACATCGAGGACAATTTACGCAAACTCAATTACCAAAAACAGGTAGACCGGCAAAAACTCTACATACAAGGAACGGTTTACAACCTGCAAACGATCTACAATGAGTTAAACCACGAGTATTTTGATGGGGAACTCAATCTGCACATCTCCTGGTTTGGCAAACCACAGCAACGCAACCGGACCCGCGTGACTTTTGGGCTCTATTATGATCCTTTGCGTCTAATCAAAATCCACCGGATCCTAGATTCCCCAAATTTTCCCGACTACCTGATCCGCTACGTGATCTACCATGAGATGGTGCACCATGTTTGCCCCGCTTATGTCGACGAAAAAGGGATCAGCAGGATCCATAGTAAAGAGTTCAAGGCGATGGAACGGCGTTTCAGGCACTATGATCTTGCAATTCAGTGGGTAAAAAAAAATCAAAATCAATTGTTCACCTGAATCCTAAATAGGTTTACACATGGCCGGTCACAGCAAATGGGCAAACATCAAGCACCGCAAAGAAAAGGCGGATCTAAAGAAAGGGAAGGTTTACAGCCGGATTGCCAAAGAGATTATCAGCGCGGTTAAAGTAGGCGGCAGCCCCGATCCAAAGGGAAATCCGCGCCTACGCCTAGCTTTAGATAGAGCTAAAGCCAACAACGTGCCCAATGAGATCATTGAGCGCAACATCAAGAAAGCCTCCAATGCCGATCAAGCCGATTTCCATGAGCTGACCTATGAATTGTATGGCTTTGGAGGCGTGGGGATCCTCGTGGAGGTGATGACTGACAACAAAAACCGGGTCTCATCCGATATGCGGATCGCGACAAATAAGCGCGGAGGGACTATTGCAAACCCAGGAGCTGTGGCGTTCAATTTTGAACGGAAAGGGATTATCCAGATTGCCAAGAAGCATGCGATTGAAGATGAGCTTTTTCTAGCTTCCACAGAAGCAGGTGCTGAGGATTTTGAAACGGAAGGGGACCTCTATATCATCACAACCGATCCCACAAACCTCTATCAAGTCAAAGAAGCGGTGGAGAAATTGGGTTTTAAAGCTGACGAAGCTTCGCTTGAGATGATCCCCAAGGTGTGGGTGGCTTGTTCTGAAGAGCAGCGCAAAGATAACCTGGCGCTGATCGACTGGCTAGAGGCGCTCGACGACGTGGATGCGGTGTACCACAACATGGAAGAGGGGGAATAAGGGGCAAAAGGGACGCAAGGGACAAAGGGACGCAAGGGACCGGCCTAAGGGACAAAGGGACGCAAGAGACACAAGGGACGCAAGGGACACAAGAGACAAGGGACAGGCCGAGGGACACAAGTGATATTGGATGATTCCTTTTAAGTCGATGTCCCCTGTCCCTGGGGGCGTCCCTTCTGTCCCTTGCGTCCCTTGTGTCTCTTGCGTCCCTTGTGTCCCTTTGTCCCTGCCCCCCCATCCCTGGTACAAATAGACTTTTGTCCGATACCAATCGTCTAGCATAATCACCTTCACGGGCTCCCAACCAGGCACAGCAAAAGTATTACTAATCACATAACATCCCTTCGTGAGTTCTTTTTCGAACTTCTCTTTTAGTCGCGCCATCGCTCCAGGATACAAGTAGCAAACCACGAGTCCAGCATCGCTCAAATCATGCTGAAAGAAATCTTCTCTCAGTACAACTACATTCTTGGGTGCGCGCAACCGAGCGATTAGACTCACGACCGGAGATAGTTCAAAGGCGAGCACTTTTGGATAGCGATCGAGCAGCCCTAATAGCGATCCCCACCCGGCACCGAGTTCATACACTTCTCCCTCTACATGCTCAGGTAGAAACCCTGCAATGGCATCCTTGGCTTTACGACTCGACGGCATGGGGGAAATCCCCAGCCGAAGGGAATACCAGGCGATTGATAAAACCGCCGCAAGAAGCAGAAGTAAAAAAAGGAGCGCTGTGCTATCTGAGTTCATATGCATCCAGATATATACGATGAAAAATTTACACGCGAAATTGAAAAACTGATCACCGAGTGCGGGGGGGATCCCGACACCTTCCAAGGGGATTTGGTGATGCAGCTGATCCAGACCTCTTTGCGCTTTCTTTGGGAAGGGCACGATTTGGGGCAGTTGAAATTGATTGCGCGCGCCATGAAAGAGATGCGCTACGCCTACCGAATCTTTAACCGTTATGAGGGAATCCGTCGCGTAAGCATTTTTGGTTCAGCGCGCACTCCTGAGGGGCATTTAGACTACCAACTGGCTAAAAAATTTAGCAGCGCCATGGCAGCGTTGGGATGGATGTGCATAACGGGCGCTGCGAATGGGATCATGCGCGCTGGACTAGAAGGAGCACAAAAAGAGGCGGGCTTTGGCCTTTCTATAAAACTCCCCTTTGAGAATACGGATGAATCATTTTTGGAAGGGGATCCCAAGATGATCTCCTTTAAGTACTTTTTCACCCGCAAGTTGATGTTCATGAGCCACTCCGATGCAGTTGCGGCCTTTCCGGGGGGCGTGGGCACGATGGACGAGCTTTTTGAGGTGCTCACCTTGTTGCAAACGGGCAAAGCCAATCTGATCCCAGTGGTGTTGATGGAGGGAGATCCAGATGGGCAATATTGGCGCAATTGGGAAGAGTATGTGGACAAACAATTGCTAGCTAAGGGGTGGATTAGCCCGGAAGATAAGCACTTTTATCACATCGCTCGTTCCCAAGATGAAGCGGTGGAACACATTCAAAAATTTTACCGCCGTTACCACTCCAGCCGCTACGTCAAGGATGAATTGGTGATCCGCCTCCATTCTCCCCTGACTCCGCAACAGATCGATAAGCTCAACGCTAAGTATGGGAAACTTTTCAAGGAGGGAAAATTGGAGAGTTGCAACCCCTTTCCCGAAGAAAAAGATCACTTAGAATTGCCTAGAATCAAGTTTTGGTTCACCCGCAAAGATTTTGGGTTACTACGGGCGCTGATAGATGACCTGAACTCCCTTTGAGTTGGTATTAACGTCAAAACAGTTTTGGGGAAACAGGGCTTTAAATTTTTGAATTACATCCCAAGGGAGCTCTTTCTTAAAATTCTCAGGGAGGTAAGGCATTAAAAGTTCTAAAGAATTCAAAAAAATATTAATTTCGGGTAACTCCTCTTCCGGTAACGCACTTTTATCAAAGCCTTTTTTAACATGAGCGAGCGTATCTATTGAAAATAACATAAAAAATCCGACTAACTGTGAACGTTGAGTTTCAAAGAGTTTAGGATCCTGACTTGCCCTTTCTATCGCGCAATCGCGCAAGTGCAAGTAAACCAATTGTTCGAAAAGCAAAGCCGATTCTCTGTCACACCGTTTTAATAATGGCAAACAAGGGGTAAAAATTGACGCATACAAGAGGTGATCACTGCTGAGGCTGGGATTATTTCTTAGAAAATGGATACATTTATCGTAGAGTATGATTTTTTCTAGTCTGTTAAAACAATCAAGTGAAGGCGTTGGGGTTTCTTTGCTTTTTGGGGATGCATTTCTTCCCAATTGTTCTAGAATCTGTCCTATCCATTTTTTTTGAGCGGCAGTCCGTTCTTCTGCTGCTCGAATTTGTTCCCGCTCTGTTTCAGAAGGAAGAAGTAACGGGTATTTAATAAGCAGGTTTAAGCTCTGCTGTAGGGCCAAAAAAGTTCCTAATGGGATCAATTTTTTAAGAATATCTTCATATAAACTAATGTTTAAGCGACTGGGAAGAGGTTTAAGAGGCAATGAATGGTTCAAAGTTAAACAGAGTTGGTGAAGGGGAAGGACATTGTTGATGGATTGCCCCTTCTTATATAAAATATCATAACGGTTTAATAAAGATTTCAGTTGGCATATGCCAAAACTTTCCAATGAGGGAAGGTGAAAAGAGGGATGAAAAAGATATAAGCTAACCAAGCTAGCCACATGATCCCTTGAGCTTGTATCCTCATCAAACAATTTGCGCAAAAGATGACCGCAAGTGCTTTTTAAAATCCAGGCGACATCGCGATTCGTTGGTTTGATTTCCAATAATTGTTTCACGAATTCAACACTTTTTAATTCGGAAATGTGGGTACTGAAAAGACCCATTTGAAAATCTTTTTTTTGGGTCAAGGCAACGATGGCTTTCTTTAAGGAACGGAAGCGTTCACGAGGAATTTCGATATCTCCTTTTCCCGGCATAACCACGTTTCTTAAGAGCTCGAGTGTAGACAGGATGCTGGCCGAAATCAGCAATTGAGATGCGCTGCGATTCGAATGCTCCATTAGTTGACATGTTTCATTGTAAAGCACTCTCAAAGTGAACTCTGGGTGAGAGACTATAGACGGGATGTCTTGAGCTTGTAAATAAATCCCGTCTAGGCCTTCAAATAATTGGGTGATTCCTGTGACCCGTTTGGCAAATTTCTCTGATTGAAGCTCTTCCAGAACCTTTTTACGGGCGAATTTGATCCTGATTTGGACAGCGACCGGATCACGGCTAGTGTCGAAATGGCGTTGGGTTTTTTCCAAAATCAAGAATGCCTCGTCCAACCACCCAGGCGTATCATTTAAAGCATGAAGCAAATTCATAACGCCAGAAACTTCCGTGGCGAATACGACAGGATGATCAAGTGCTTGATGAATTAAGTCGCAGGAGCTGCGCAAGAGACTTTGGGCGAGGTCAGAAGAAGGAGCTAACCGACTCCGATAGCTTTCTAAAAGAACTAAATAAGGCGTCGGATTCAAGAGTTTTGGATCGCGTGATGCCTCCGCAACTAGATGTTGAGCCAATTTTACAAGAAGAGGGGCCTCGCTTGCCATAAAATGTTTGGAAACAATCTGGTCATCGGCAAAACAATTTAAAGCATATTCAAGCATACTTGCAGGCACATCGCCTAAATAAGGAATAGCTTCAGCCATCTGTTCAAGACCTGCCCGCCGCGAATCTGTAGGAATCCCCCTTTGCCGAGTCAGCAAAGAACCGTAATAATAATTGAGTTGATTTCGCTTGAGCGGTTCTTGGGTAAAGAGTAGGGGAGGTACCCATGATTCCAGACAACTTAAAAGAGCGGGATCGATATTACTACAGGTATGGATGGTGCTTAATAGGTTACTGATAAAACTATAACATCTGGCATCGGCGTGCTCTGCTGGTCCTAAAAGATTGTCCCAAGCTTTTCTAATTTTCAAAAAGTTATCGGAGCTAGGATCTAGTAAATAAATTTTGAAAAGAAGGGTGTTGACGAAGATCTGTAAGTGGGTCCACGTGAAGGGCTCTTCCGCGTGATTGATCTTTTCTAAAAGCTGTTGTCCAGCCTGGTAACTTTCGATTAACAAATCCTTATTTTTTAAATCAATTACCGCTTGAAAAAAGAGGACCCACGTGACGACATCGAGTGTTTGTGCCTGGACCAGAAATTGTAAAAGTTTCCTAAGGGAAGTTGGGTTAGGTTTTTGAAGGATCTGGTCAAGATGTTCTTGAAACGCTTTCCCTGAAGTGACTTCTAGCCTTGCCATTACATCGGCATAGCGGATTGGATTGGCTTTTAGGCCTGCAAGAGGGATATCTTTGAAAACGGCAAGTAAGTCCTCCCGTTCCTCAACACAACGTTGATCCAATTCTATTAAAAGATCATAAACCCCTTCCCAATCTTTTTTTTCGATTAAAGTTTTAGCTGTTTGGATCCAAAAGACCCGTTCGGTTGCATCAAATTGGAGGGGAAAATGTTTCACCAGGATCGCCGAAAAGAGCTCTTTGCAGTTTTTTAGCGCACCCCTATCGAGCAATACTTTGAAGAGATTTCTGGCAAACTTCAGTTCTTGGATAGACGGGACAAGGTCCTTAAAATAGGCATAAATGGGATCTAAATTGGGAATGCCGGTTGTTGGAAGGGCGATGAGCCTTTCAATCGCCTTATAGTTGCGCAGGCCATTTGGTTTAGAAAATTCGTCGATCAATTGTTCAAGTTGCTGTTCTTCCGTCAAAGGAACAGATGGCTCTTCCTTTTGAACGGCTTCTTCTCGGAGAGGCTTTGTAGGTTTTTTTGCAACTTTTTCTACTGATCGGATAGGGGCATGGGTAGACGCTGCTGAGGTTGCGGCAGGGGTTTCGAGAGCCTCCAGCGAGAGTATTGGAGCAGGATTTGCAGTTTTTTTTCGGGCGGTTTTTGGGTTGGCGAGAGCAGGTGGAGGAAGATTTTGTTTAAGCACCTCAGCGAAAGTAATCGGAAAGGGGGTGAGCTGAATAATTGGCTGAACTTCTGGGGTAGCGGGCTTACTGATTTCTATGGAAGTAACAGGTTCTAAAGGCTGGGTGGTTGGAACAAGCGCTGCAACGGCTTCCCTTACATTTTCTCTGGCTGTCGAAAGGGAGGCTTTTCTCTTAAGAGCTAAATAGGAGCTGCGTAAATTCCAGTCGGGAGGGGGTGTTTTAGCGGTTTGCAGCGTTTCAATCCAGGTTTTGCGCATATCCCCTACAAGCTGACTCCAGGAGGCTGATTGGATGAGCCACTCGCACACCTCTTCCCTTCGATTGGGTAGGGCAATCAGTTTATCCGCTTGCTCAGTCGCTTCTTGATAAACGCGATAGGGATCGGCAAACGTTGTGGAATTGTGCAGCAAGATAAAACCTAATTCGGCAAGGTGGGGCGTTGAGATATATTCCCTGAGCTGATTAAACCAATCGTCTTGATTGGAGAGTGGCATGACGAGGGGATGGGATTGCACTTCGCGATGATCGCCCAAACGCAGGTGCTGCGATACGGCTATCAGGGGATCGATCTGTTCTTTAGTTTGGGTATAGGGTTTTAAAACTTGCAGCGCTTTTAAAGGGTCAAAGGGGACAATCAAGGGGTACCCAAAAAAATAAAAAGCTAGGCAAGATTCATTGTGTTGAGTCGTGAGTTTAGCGTTAAGATTCCCCTGTTGCTGTGCTGCGGGAGAGGTCAAAAGATAGCGCAGAATGAGAACCCCTTCTAAAACTGTCTGGGAAGCAAATAAACGGGGATCTAAAGCTGAGGAAATCTCGGGAAGAAAGGTGTTCCAGATGGCATCTCTTACAATTTTTTCAAGATCCCTAGTCGCATGAAAAAGGAAACTGAAAAGAGGGGCTAGGGTCGAATATTTTCTAAGAATTTTGTCGGCCCGATTTTCTAAGGCTTTGTTAGCTGAAGTGACAGGGTCACCAAGTTTTAATTTATCTTGAAAAGCGCTGAATAGAAGTTGCCTAAGCCCCTTTTGAGGGCATAATTGGCCTTGCGTGAGAGCGTAACAATAATAGGGCCACAAGTCTTTGAGGTTTTGGCGAGGGACGCGGAAGATTCCAAAGCTTTGGTCTAGAATGGCCTGATAGGTCCAGTGCAGCTTTGCTTGTTGAAGCTTTAAAGGTTCATCAGCAAGTTCTAAGTAGATGTTTTGACCGGTTGTAACGCATAACTCGGAATCGGTTGTATAGGAATTGAAGTGCGTAAAATCAAATTGCTTCCCATCATGGCGCGTTAATACGGTGCGGTGGCAAAGGTGAGTGTAATTTCCACCTTCATCCTGTCTATTCACATCGTGCGGTTCAATAGAAGTTTGAAGACCCTTTTTGAGCTCTTCGGTGAATTCGGTTAGACCTGGGCAATTAAATAAAAGAGGGGTCAATTCATGATAGATTTCTTTCAGAATTAATATAGAGTAATTATAATTTGAGTGATACGCTTCAAGCTTATCTTTCATGTGCATTACAGCTGTACTTAAGGCTTCAACCTTTTGACCAGGCCATTCTTTTTTGTACATCCAAGGAATTGTTTTATTGGAAACCCTAATACAAACAGGGAGGGCGTCGTTCCTTTGGAAAGAAAGATAGAGCCAGAAACAGAGAGATTCGGCTCCTTGAATCGTATGTTTACCTGAACGAAAGCGCCGATCGTTAGGATAACTGAGCTCGAATTCTAAAGATTCAAAATGGTAAAAAACATCAAAAAGAAACTGAGCCTCACCAATTTCATGCGCTTTATTCTGGTTGCGGCAACGGGCTTGCAAATCGACATCGCCAGGTGGTACTTTTAAGTTGCGCAGATCAATTTGTGCGATAGGCGAGGCGTGTTGAGGGTGTTCTTGCGTTAATTTTTCCTTAAAAAAAACTTCTCCAAGCTGGTAAACCACTTCAGAACCGCGTATCATCCATTGGATAGGTGCGCCAATCTCTTGTGCATAACAGCTTATCCATTCCATGCGTTTCAAGCATTGCTGCTCGATTGTGTAAGCCTTTCCACGGCAATCAAAATGGCGTTGTAATTCCGATTTGAGAATAAATTCATAGGCAGGGATGGTGCTAAGATCTAAAGAGCTTGTTTGCATCTGGTTAGCTTCCGTCTGATCCAGATAGGTATACTCTTCATCAATTGCCCTTTCTTCTTGAAGGGCATACAATAAGAGGTCACGATTTCCTCCATGATAACTGCGCGGACTAATTAAGTGGTTGTTTTGGGAAGCAGGGACAACGAAAAATGGAGGAGGCACGGGGAAGATGTAGGGGATAATAGCTGAAGGATTTGAATATATGGGTCCTGCCATAAAATCACTAGACACTTATTTAGGTTTTACATATTTTATGTTTTTTGGTTTTAAAATCCAATAAAGTAATCAAAATTGCGAGTTTAAAAAATAGTTTACAACTATTTTTGGGGTTAGATTAAATGAAGTGCCCTTTTTGTAAACATGATGATTTAAAAGTTACCGATTCGCGTGAAGCGCCCGATGGCAATGCGATCCGGAGGAGGCGCGAGTGTTTGCATTGCCTACGCCGATTCACAACCTTTGAGACTGTGGAACTTACATTGCAAGTACACAAACGTGATGGCCGATTCGAAGAGTTTCAACAACAGAAGTTGATCAATGGGCTCGACGCCGCTTGCCGCCACACGAGCATAAGCCGTGATCAAGTAATGGCCCTGGCAGCGAAAATCACTGCGGAACTCTTGCAAAGACAAATTAGGGAGATCAGCACAACCGAACTAGGTGAGCTTGTGATGAAAGAACTGCAAGCTTTAGATTCAATTGCCTATATACGTTTTGCTTGCGTTTATCGTCGTTTCAAAAATATAGATGAACTGGTAGAAGCAATTCAAACGATACAGCCGAAAGACAGCCAGTCGGTTGTTAGAGAAAATTCGAGGGAGTGAAAATGGCGTTAAAGAAAGCAGATATTTCTAAATTTAAAAAAAGACTAGAGGAGATGCGTGCTCATCTGACGCATTCTTTAAAGGGGTCCACGGAAGAGGTCAAAAAAACAGACGATTCTACGGGATATTCTCAACACCAAGCCGATCAAGGGACTGACGATTTTGACCGTACAATTAGCCTAGAGGTCACTTCTCGGGAATATAATTTGTTGAAACTGATCGATCGGGCGCTTGAAAAAATCGATGAAGGCACTTACGGAATATGCGATGTGACTGGCGATGAGATCCCCATGCCTCGTTTAGAGGCAGTTCCCTATGCGACGATGACCGTTAAGGCGCAAGAGCAGATTGAAAAGGGGCTGATTTGAGTTGTAATTCTTCCAAAGTCGATCAAAATGAGGGCGTATCGGCGCTATTGCTGCCCCTCCTTTTGAGTCTGACTGTACTTTCAGCCGATTTTATTTCAAAATTTTGGATCCAGAGTCAGTTGCCTCTCTACTTTCAAATCCCTGTTTCCAGCTGGGGTGGGATCGCTTTTTCAATCACCCATGCGACTAACCGAGGCGCTGCATGGGGGATGTTAGCGCAATATCACACTTATCTATTGGCCTTTCGCATTGCTTGTGTGGCGGGTTTGCTCGGTTTTTTGCTGTTTTATAATAAAAACCCCTCCTGGCGTTGGCCGTTGAGTTTGATTGTAGCTGGCGCGATTGGCAATATTATCGATTTTTTTGCCTACGGCCATGTGGTCGATCTATTTCAGTTTGTGTTTTGGGGCTACCAGTACCCCATTTTCAACGTGGCTGATTCGGCCATATTCATTGGGGTCGCTTGGCTCTTTCTGCTGTCTTGGAAAAAGTGATGACTAAACCTGTGCCCATGCAAGCCTCCAAATGGCTTAAAATTCAACTATTGGCCGATCTTTCCGAAATGGAAAGCTTATTCACGGCTCTAGAAGATTTTTCGATCTTTATCAGTGGTGCCGTAATGCCTAAGGGTGGGGATATCACCCAACAGCAATTTCTAAAAGTTTACAGCCACTACATCGAGGCGTTGAAACAAGGGCAAATTCCCTCTGAATCAACGTATCGGCAGATGTTTGGTGCAAGCCTTACCAAAGATCCTGAAGCCCTTTTTGTGGTGCCTGTAGGAGCTGATCGGCAATTGCTGCGGATTGGCCGGCCGGTGCTGCAGCTACAGCCCCATTCGATGGATTATTCTCCTTTGGATGGGAAATTTCGCGCGATGGTGTATGGGCTTGAAAGCATCTTGTGGGGGATCCAATTTTCCTATCCGCAGCTCTATCAAGACCCTGAAACTAAAGAGCCGCTCAACGTGGATGAGCGGTTTCCCAATACAGTTTTATACAAAAATTTACAGCGCTGGGTGCGCAATCATACAATGCCGACTCCCTTTTTGGTGGATGGCAAAAAAGTGAATGTGCCGATCCGGCTGGGAAAAAAATGTCTCCCCTGGATCAATAAACACCCGCAGTTACTACTGAAGGGGATTGTGGTGGTGGAGTAAGACAAGTTATTGCCGAAAATAACGTTCACGTGAATCAATTGCAAAAGTCAAACTCTACTTCGTGCCCGCGTGCGTGCCCCTGCCCCTGCCCGATCTTAACAATCTAGGGAAACGTGTAAGTGAACGGTTAGCCACAGTCGGGCACCGGCACGGGCACGCACACGGGCACGTCAAAAGAATGGACTTTTGCAATTGTCTTACGTGAACGAAAACAGCTCATATGTTATGCTTTAAGCCATGTCATACTCTCTTTTAGACAGCGGCAATGGCCGCAAGCTGGAACGGTTTGGACCTTATGTCATTGCGCGCCCCTGCGCCCAGGCAGTTTGGGTGCCCACCCTTTCGCCTGAAGAGTGGAACAAGGCTGATGCCCAGTTCACCCGAGAACCTGATAACCGCTGGCTGAAGCGCAAAGACCTCAAAGAATTTTGGACAATCGACGTCGCAGGGGTCCGCTTTAAACTCTCTCCGACGGACTTTGGACATTTGGGAATTTTTCCTGAGCAGCAACCTTTTTGGGAATGGATTGCCCAGACGGCTAAACCAGAAATGAAAGTGCTCAATCTTTTTGCTTATTCAGGGGGATCGACTCTAGCTGCAGCCCGAGGGGGCGCACAGGTTTGCCACCTAGATGCATCGAAAGGAATGGTCGCTTGGGCGCGGGAAAATGCGGCTCTCAGTGGACTAGAAAATGCTCCTATTCGCTGGATTACCGATGATGTCAATAAGTTCTTAGGCAGGGAAATTAAGCGCAATAGTCGCTATGAAGGGATTATTTTAGATCCCCCCAGCTTTGGGAGAGGCTCCCATGGAGAGGTGTTTAAAATTGAAGAGGAGATCAATCCGCTTCTAAAAACCTGCCGCGAGCTCCTTTCGGAAAATCCCCGTTTCATCCTTTTTTCCTGTCATACACCTGGTTTCACCCCCATTGCCATGGAGCATCTCCTCAAGCAAGCGACCAAAGGGTTAGGGGGAAAAGTTGATGCGGGCGAGATGGTTCTCAGTGGAGAAAAAGGCGTTTTGCCAGTTCCAAGCGGTACTTTTGCGAGGTGGCAGCGTGAGTGAGCCGGAAATCACTAGTTTGCAAAACCCCCGCGTGAAACAGGTATTGGCCTTGCGCGACCGGCGCGATCGGGACAAAACGGGCTTATTCATCATCGAAGGGTATCGGGAACTGCTCCGCGCATTAGAAGGGCAATGGAAAATTGATATTCTCTTCTATTGTCCAAGCCTCTTTTTAGGAAGTAATGAGGGGGCTTTGATTCAACGGATTGCTGCCCATGGAGGCAAAACCCTCGAATGTTCTCCTGCGGTATTTCAGAAGCTTTCCTACCGCGACCGTCCTGACGGTTTGGTGGGGATTGCTCCTAAGAAAAGCGAAAGTTTTTCCGAATTTACCCAAAATTTAGCTGAAAAGAAAAATCCCTTCTTGGTTGTGGCAGAAGCGATTGAAAAGCCTGGAAATTTAGGGACCATTTTGCGCTCCTCCGATGCGGTGGCGCTTGATGGGTTGATTGTGTGCGACCGGTGCACTGATATCTATAACCCTAATGTGGTGCGCGCCAGCGTGGGCACTTTGTTTACTGTACCTGTTGTGGAAGCCAAAGGAGAAGAAACACTGCAATGGCTCAAGAGCCAAGGAATTGCCATTTTGGCTGCGACACCAAGCGCTGAAAAGGAATTTACTCAAGTGGACATGCGCGGTCCCCTGGCGATCGCCGTCGGAACGGAGCAGTTAGGTTTATCGGAACGGTGGATGAAAAACGCCGATCTGCAAGTAAGGATTCCGATGCATGGTGTCGCTGATTCTTTGAATGTTGCCATGGCTACGACACTCTTGCTCTACGAAGCCTTGCGCCAACGATGCTAGAAAATCCCCTGTATGAAGACAATCATTTGCTCATTGTCAATAAGCCGGCTGGGCTTTTGACGCAGCCTAGCGGTACAGCGCAGGATAGTCTAGAAAGCCGCTGGAAGCAATGGGTTAAGGAAAAATATCAGAAGCCGGGGAATGTATTTCTAGAAGCGATCCACCGACTAGACAAACCTGTGAGCGGCATTGTAGTCTTTGCCAAAACAAGTAAAGCCCTTTCCCGGATGCATCAAGCGGAGCGGAAAAAGATCTATACGGCCCTTTTAGAAAAAGAACCTGAAATCCCGCAAGCAACCCTTCAACACTATCTCGTGCATGACGAATACCATGCAAGAGTGGATCCAAACGGAAAATTATCGATCTTACACTACAAGGTGATCGATAAAAAGCGGGTCGAAATAGAGCTAGAAACAGGGCGTTATCACCAAATCCGGGCACAGTTTGCTGCGATCGGTTGCCCGATTGTCGGGGATGTGAAGTATGGGAGTTGCACAACCCTGCCGGGTGGTGTCATCTATTTGCACCATAGCCGGGTAGAGTTGGTCCATCCCGTCAGTGAGAATGGGCTAGTAATAGAATGTCCATCACCTTTTTAAATCTTCCATTTTTCAACGTAGAGACGCAGAGGGATACTTTTGGTTGTGTTTTCTGCGTCTTTGCGTCGCTGCGCCTCTGCGTTTAAAAGGAAAAGATGGAAGATTTATGTCTTTTGTTCCTCTCCTAGATTAGGAATAGGCGGAACGGTCTTCAAGATAAGCTCCAGGGCATCAAATTCGGCGAGAGCTTGGTCGGCGCGGAAAATAATGGCGGCGGTATCGGAATGGTTGGCCATCTTTTCTTGGTTGAAGAGCTCTTTAATTTGACGGAATGGCTGCCGCAGCAAGTTAAGATCGATCTGTTTATCTTGCCGATATGCCTCTTTGGCGATTTCGTGGAGGTCATTTACCACCACAAGAAAAGGATCGCGGATTTCTTGGTAGGAGAGATCCACCTCGTCGAGGATGAGGCGGGTGACCTCCAACAGCGTGATCGTGGCTTTCACTCCCACTTCAGGCATCTGCTCCAATTGCGCTTCCCGGGCGAGACGGCCAATGCTATTGAAAGGATCGGCGCTTAAAGATATGTCCAACTTGGCCGTGTGGTAGGCGATCTTGCCCAGGGTGGTAATGACGCTGCTGCAGACGGGTTCAAGACGCACTTCCAGCGCTTTTTGGAAAATCAATTCCAAACGTTGATAGAGGAAAAAGAGGGTGTAGGTGAGTTTATCGTTAATCCCCATCTTTTCCGATTCCCGGTCTTGGGTGGGATGAGCGATGCTTTTTGAGGCGCTTAGGAAATTCCTTGTTATCTGTTGCAGTTGGTCGAGCGCTTCATTGGGCAGTGCGATATTGTAATTGTCAATCCCCTTCACAGCTATTTCTGAGATCGCTTCGATATTGTCGCACAGATCCGCTTCTTTGTTGTTTTGTACATCTTGTTTGGCCGAATGGGTTAAACTTTGCAATAGATGAAACGGGTTGAGAAATTTAAGGTATTGGCGGCTAGAGGAGTATAAGAGGTCGAAAGCAATCCCTAAGCCTATGATCCAAACCGCTAGCCATTGCGTAGGATTTAATGCGGTGGGCATCGCTAGAAATAAAACGGTTAATAGGGTCAGTAAGGGGAAAAAATTGAGGAAAATGTTGCCGAACCAATTTAAGGGGTCCTTCCTTACAGCATCAAACAAGCGCGATGTGCCGTTTTCTGCTGCTGTAACCAGACTGCGCCAGGCAGTGACATGGGTCCACTGGTTGAGCAGGAAGAGCAGCGAGGAAGTAGCAATCATCCCGATTGGGATTAACTGATTATTATTTAAAGGGATATTGTAGAGAAATAGCAAGAGAGCGCTGAGGAGTCCAAGTAAAGTTCCCATTTTAACTTCCTATCAATTGGTTGGAGCTAGGTATAACCGATTCTAAGCGGCTTTAGCAAGGGCTGATGCTTTTTTCCTAACCAGATCTCGGATTTTTTGCCAACCGGGTTGTGCCATGGTGACCTCGGCAGCTTTCGTCATAAGAGCAAAGGCTTCTGGGCTCGCATCAGATAGGTTGGGCAGCTGTTTGGGGCTTAAGATAGCCTGGGCTTTATGATAAGTATTTAAGCCGGATAATTTCTTGATTTCTTGACCGACCGCTTGCTCTTGCGCATTTAAAAAGAGATTTAATAGGGATGGAACCTCTTCGAGCAATCCCCAATGATTTTCTTGAGCAGCAGCTACGTCTAAGTTACTTGGTGCAATCCCTGTTCCCAGAGTGATTAAATCAATCTTATCTCGCGTCACCATTTTTGCTGTTTCAACAGCGACTAAGGAGGGATCGTTGCACATGATTCCCCCATCCATAAACTTGCGCCCATTAAAAAGTCCCGGCAAGAAATAGGTGGGCGCTGCTGAAGTGATACGGGCTAAAACCCGCATGAGGATCCCATTGAAAAAACCCTGTTGGGTATTGCGTTTTGTCACAAAAAAGGTGCGCATCTCCTCTCCTAACTCATAGGTAGGGATGCAAAAATGTCCAAAGGCATTTGAGGCAAGCTCATCGCCAAAATATTGGATACCAATTGCTTCAATTCCGTCAGCAGAGAACTGAGGATGCTGAATTTGCCAAAAGAAATTGATCACCGCTTTGAAAATGCGCCAAATAAGGCATTCTTTTTTGTAATTAAATACTTTGCAGGCTAATTCTTGGAAATTGGCCTTTAGCCACGTTGCGTTATATTGGCATTTAGTGAGGTTTTGAGGATCTTTTTTCAGTAAAAGCATCGCCAAGATCCCCCCAACAGAGGTTCCGGCAATCATATCGACCACTTCCCCTATCGCTTTGCCTCCACATTGCGCTTCTAGATCAGCCAAAAGGCAGACTTGATACCATCCCCGCGCTCCCCCGCCCATCAAAGAGAGAATCAGAAAGCCCACTTCTTTGGGTGCAACATAAGGTTTAGAATTCGAGTGTTGATCAGGATTAAAATGAAAATAGTTTGTTCCCGTGCCACTTTGTACCAAAAGTGCGTCTAATCCCATGTCGATTCCTTTCGAATAAAATAATGATAAATAAGTGTTTTACATTCAGATATCAAGAACAATTTTTAATATTTGCAGGTTAAGCTCTTTTCGGTAAAAATGGTGCAGATATGCGCGAATTGATTTTAAAATCGGCAACAGACGCAGTTCTAGCTGCCCAAAAATTACAAGAACCCGCTTCCCTCCAATTTATTGAAGCTGCCGCCCGCCTTTTAGCGGGTGCATTTGAGAAAGGGGGCAAGGCGATTATCGCGGGAAATGGGGGCAGCCTCTGCGACGCGTCCCATTTTGCCGAGGAATTGACCGGGTTATTTCGCAATTACCGCGAGGCGCTGCCTGCCATTGCCTTAAGCGAGCCGGCCCATATTACCTGCACCGGAAATGACCTCGGTTTTGAATGGATTTTTGCCCGAGGTATAGAGGCTTATGGGCGTGAAGGAGATGTCTTTGTGGGGCTCAGCACGAGCGGGAATTCCCCCAACATTGTCAAAGCATTCGAGATTGCCAAAGAACGGGGCTTGCAAACGATCGCCTTCTTGGGAAAAGGGGGCGGAAAGTTAAAGGGCGTGGCTGATCTAGAGCTTTGTATTGATGGTTTTCAGTTCTCAGACCGGGTCCAAGAAGCCCACATGGCGGCGATCCATATCCTCATTGAAATGGTGGAGACCCTCTTATTTCCTGAAACCATTTTGTCCCAAAAGAAAGCGCCTGTAGCAAGATGCTAGAAAGACTCGAGCTCTATTTTACCGATCTGATCAATGGAAAAAAAAGGGGGATCATCCCATTTTTCCTGAAGGGAATTTTGCGCATTTTTAGCTGGTTCTACATGATCGGTGTGTTCTGGCGCAATTGGCTCTATGACCGCGGGTGGCTGCGCCGCTATTCCCCCCCCGTCCCGGTCGTGATCAGCGTGGGCAATATTGTCGCTGGCGGCACAGGTAAAACTCCTGTTACCCTCCTCCTAGCGCAAATTTTTTATGACAAAGTGCCTCTGGCAATCTTGTCGCGCGGCTACCGCTCTAAAGCGGAGAATCTATGCGCTCCGATGGTGTTAAGCCGCGGTCAAGGCCCCATGCATCCGGCGAGCTTTTGCGGCGATGAACCCTACATGCTAGCGCAAAACCTACCCAAAGCCTTTATTTTTGTGGGTCGCGACAGGCATAAAGCTTCCAATATGGCGGCCAAATCGGGCGCGCAACTCATTTTACTCGACGACGGGATGCAGCATCGCCATTTGGCGCGCGACTTTGAAGTGGTGGTGATGGATGCTCTCGATCCGTTTGGACAGGGCGCTTACTTGCCGCGCGGATTTTTACGGGAAGGGCTCAAATCGCTCTCTAGAGCCGATATGATCATCCTCAACCATGTAAACGACCATGAAAAGTTTCTCCAAATTCGGCAAAAAATTGCCAATTACACCACAGCTCCGGTCGTAGGAGCGCGCACCGTGGTGGAACAGGTTTTTGATTTAAATGGAATGCCTGTGACATCGCTTCAAGGGAAAAAAGTAGGCCTCTTTTGTGGAATTGCCCATCCCGATTATTTTGAAAGTACGGTGAAAGGGCTAGAGGCGCAGATTGTCAAAACGCTTGTAGTAGCTGACCACATGGATTACGACCCGGAAAACCTCCTCCAATTTGCGCAACAATGTGCTGAAGAGGGTGCTGACTGTTTAATTTGTACCGAAAAGGATCGGGTAAAACTCGTCGAATCCTTAACTCTGCCCTTACCCGTTTATTGGGTCAAAATGGGAATGCAATTTGTAGAAGGTGAACCGCTCTGGCATAGCTTTGTCGACCGCATTAAAGGGGACTTGGTGCGGCGATTATGAGCTTATCCGCAAACTATTTTAGTTGCTTTTCCATCCCTTTTTGGCATCTTTTTTATGTTAATCCTCGAAAAGCTAGTCTAAGATTCCCTTCGGATTGCTCTAAAAAATCTGCTCAAAAATTGATGAAAAATCGATCTAAACTATTTTATGGATCAGCTCAATGAAATTGTGGCTCAAAATTTTAATTGCCCTGTTCATTGGGGTGGTCGTTGGCCTTTGGATGGGCCCTTCTGCGCAAATCTTCAAGCCGATCGGCGTTCTCTTCCTCAATCTGATCAGCATGATCATTGTCCCACTTGTGCTTTCTTCAATGGCTGTGGGGATCACGAGCATTCACGATCCTTCTAAGCTCGGCAGAATCGGAATTAAAACACTTGCGCTCTACTTGATCACCACGTTAATTGCGATCGGTTTTGGAATCTTTTTTGGCAAAGCATTGGCTCCAGGAGCGGGCTTAGACCTGAAAGTAGAAAAGCCGATCGAAGTAGTGCAGACTCCTAGTCTTTCCGATATGTTCTTCGCGATGGTTCCTTCCAATCCTGTCACTGCTATGGCTGAAGGGAATGTAATGCAAATCATCCTATTTGCGCTCTTCTTGGGGTTAGCGATCAATTTTGCTGGGGAAAAAGGGAAGCCTTTGCGCAATGTACTGCAATCGCTTGCCGATGTGATGTACAGGCTTACCTCGATCATCATGGAATTTTCCCCCATCGGCGTTTTTGCAATCATGGCATCTGTGACAGGCTCTTTTGGTATTGCCGTACTTCTTCCTTTATTGAAATTTTTAGGAACCTATTATTTGGCCTGCGGTGTGCACGTCCTATTGGTTTTTTGTGGCATCTTATGGGGTTTGGCAAAACTCAATCCTATGCCTTTTTTCAAAGGGATGGGGGATGCGATCATGGTGGCTTTCTCCACCTGCAGTAGTTCGGCAACCCTCCCCATCTCAATGCATTGCACCGAAAAAAATCTGGGCGTTTCCAAAAACATCACTAGTTTTGTTCTACCGCTCGGTTCAACAATTAACATGAACGGTGCGGCGCTTTTCCAAGGGATGAGCGCTGTTTTTGTTGCCCAAGCTTATGGCATCTCCCTCAGTTTAGAGGCACTCTTGACTTTAGTGGTGACAGCTACCCTCTCAGCCATTGGCGCTGCAGGTATTCCAGGAACAGGATTTATCATGCTGTCGGTAGTCTTTACTTCTGTGGGGCTGCCTATCGAGGGGCTTGCGCTGCTGGCCGGAATCGATCGCGTGCGTGAAATGGTTTCGACTGTTCTTAATATCCTCGGTGATGCCGTGGTGGCTGTCTTCGTCGCCAAGCAAGAAGGGGAGCTGGATGTGGTGCAGTACAATCATCCCGAACTCGCTGAACTCGAGGTCTAGCCCTCTGAAATCTTCCATTTTTCAACGCAGAGCCGCAAAGACGCAGAGGAGGATAAGAAAATAAACATTTCTCTTCATTGCAGAAAAAAATGAGTCCACTCTGCGTCTCCCCGTCTCTGCGCCTGCGTTAAAATATTTTATATTTCGGCGTTGGGGTAACCTGGCACGCCGTCGAACTTGTACAAGTTTTCGGTGTGCAAGACGTCAATATTACCCTCCACGAGCCTTCCCAATAGCTTCACAATTTGCTCTGGAGTCTTCGCGGTAAAACGGCAACGCCATACATCGCCACAAGAGGTTTCAGCTAGCCCCTCGGGCCACACCTTCACGCCGCGGTTAAAGATGCTCGTCAGCTGGATATCAGCGGGCAAAGCTTCGGCAATCTTTTGCTTGAGTTCATCCACCGTTTCGATCGAATCGACGTAAACATCCACTCCCACAAGCTCTTTTGGGTTTCTTTTAACGGCGAATTTTTTGGGAGAATGGGAGATCTGCTTGGCGGCGCCATAATGCACGCTTTTTAACTGCTGAGGCTTTTGCCCCAAACGCGTAATGACCGCATCCGCAAACTCTTTGGTGCCCACTTTAGCTTTGCTAACCGATTCGGTATAAATATCATAGGTGTGGATCCCATCTTCTACCGTCCGCAACCACGCATTGTGGATCAGGCTCGCTTGTTCAGGTAATCCCACATGCACTAGCATCATCACAGCCGCCAATAATAATCCTGAAGGGTTGGCCAAATTTTGTCCGGCACGGCGCGGTGCCGAACCATGGATTGCCTCAAACATCGCACCAAACTGTCCAATATTGGCCGAGCCGGCTAGCCCTACAGATCCGGCGATCTGCGCGGCGACATCGGACAAAATATCTCCGTAAAGATTTGGGAGAACCACGACATCAAAGGCAGAAGGGGTGTCGGCCAGTTTAGCAGCGCCAATGTCGACGATCCAATGCTCTTTTTCGATGTCGGGGTACTCGGCGCCAATTTCGTCAAACACCTTATGGAACAACCCATCCGACATTTTCAAAATATTATCTTTAGTGAAGCAGGTCACTTTCTTGCGCTGATGGGCACGGGCATATTCAAAAGCGTAGCGTACGATCCGTTCGCTTCCGGGGCGGGTGATAATTTTTAACGCATGAACCGTTTCAGGCGATTGCCGGTATTCGATGCCGGTGTAGAGATCTTCCTCATTTTCGCGGATGATCACCACATCCATTCCGGGATGTTTCGATTTCACAAATGGGTTGTACGCTACACATGGGCGAATATTTGCATACAAACCAAGCGTCGTGCGCACGGTGACATTTAAACTTTTAAACCCACCCCCTTGCGGAGTGGTGATCGGGGCTTTTAAAAAAGCTTTGGTGTTGCGGATCGTATCCCAGGTAGAAGGCTCAATTCCCCCCTTTTGCCCCCGAAGATACACTTTTTCTCCGATCTCCACTTGATGGATTTCCAGATCGGCTCCGGCCTCTTTTAAAATGTGCAGAGTCGCCGCCATGATCTCTGGCCCAATTCCATCTCCTTCAGCAACTGTGATCGGTATCTTGCCCATTTTTTACTCCCTCTATTAACAAACTTGAGCCTAATCTTTCATTCCTTTAAACTCAAACCGAGGTTCATAATCATGATTAAAACTCTCTTAGAAAAAGAACGAACCAATCTTAACCATTTTCTCGATCACATTGATCTTCAGCGGTTAGAGGCGTTACACGACCTGCTACTTGAGTCCCGCGGATTGATTGTCTTAACTGGGGTGGGCAAAAGCGGGTTAGTTGCGGAGAAAATCTCTTTTACCCTTTCTTCGACTGGTTCCCGTGCATTCTTTATTTCCCCAACCAATGCGCTGCATGGTGATATTGGGATTGTCACTGCTCAGGATGTCTTTATCCTGTTGAGCAAAAGCGGCGAAAGCGATGAATTGCTCAATCTGCTCCCCTATTTGCGCAATAAAGGGGTCAAAGTGGTGGCAATCGTCAACAATGGGAAGAGCCGTCTGGCGAAAGCGGTCGATTTTGTTTTAGAACTGCCCTACGAGCCGGAATTATGCCCTTTTGACCTGGCGCCGACCACTTCTACGATGATGCAGCTAATTGTTGGTGATGTTTTGGCGATCGCCCTGATGGAAAGCAAGCAATTTAGCAAGGATCAGTTTGCCGCCAACCACCCTGCCGGTCGGATTGGCCGCCGCATTGCCACTCGTGTTAAAGACTTGATGATCAAAGGGGAAGGTGTGCCTTTAGCCCATCCCCAGGACAAGCTGGTAGAGACATTGGTAGAGCTTTCCAATAAGCGTTGCGGGTGCGTGCTCATCAGCGATGAGAGCAAGAAATTGCTTGGCATTTTTACCGATGGGGACTTGCGGCGCGCCCTTCAAAACAAGGGATCGGATGCATTAGAGAGCAAAATGTCTCAATTAATGACCCCCACCCCCCGCTCGATTCATGCTCAGGTCCTCGCCTGGGATGCGCTGCACCTAATGGAAGCGGATCAAAAGCATCCGATCACAGCTCTTGCTGTATTGGATGATGAAGACAAGATCGTCGGCCTCATCAAGATGCACGACATCATCCAAGCTGGACTTTAATATCATTGAGGCAAGTTACGTGCCCGTGTGCGTGCGCGTGCCTGTGCCCGAAAAAAGTAAGTAACTTAACTCTAATAATAGTTAGGGACTTGAAATCCGGGCAGGGGCACGGGCACGCACACGGGCACGAAAGAATCTTGCGCAAGTATTTCCATCGATCTTATTTGAGACGAAAAACTTGACATTTCAGCTAGATAATCTTAGTCTATGGGGCCATGGAAAGTAGCCTTATCCCATTTTTGATGATTTTGGTGTTTGCCCTTGGGTATGTCTTCATCACCCTCGAACACTACACCCATGTCAATAAAGCCACCATTGCCATTCTGATGGCGGTGATTTGCTGGGCACTGCAGTTTGCAACGCCTGCTCCCGCAGGAATTTCCCACGAGCACTTCTTAGGAGAACATCTATCCAATGTCGCTCAAGTGGTGTTTTTCTTAATGGGCGCCATGACCATTGTGGAGATCATCAACGTCCACCAGGGATTCAACGTTCTAACCAATGCGATCCGAATCACCTCAAAAAAGAAACTGCTCTGGGTGTTGGGAATCATTACCTTTTTCCTGTCAGCCGTACTCGACAATTTGACCACGACGGTCGTGATGGTGACTCTGTTACAGCGGCTAATCCCCAAGGGGGAAGAGCGCTTGCTGTATGGAGGGGCAGTGGTGATTGCCGCGAATGCCGGGGGAGCGTGGACGCCGATTGGAGACGTAACGACGACTATGTTGTGGATTGGCGAGCAGCTCACCTCGATGCACATTTTACAGACGCTATTTTTGCCAAGCATCGTTTGTTTGGTGGTTGCTTTACTTTACCTTGCGACGCGCCTCAAAGGGGAATTCCCACCCATGGCCAAAGTGGAGCAACAAGAGGAACCGTTTAGCAAAGCGATCTTTTTCCTAGGCTTGGGTGCCTTGATTTTCGTCCCCATTTTCAGGGGATGGACAGGTTTGCCTCCGTTTATGGGAATGTTGTTTGGTTTGGGGATTCTGTGGCTGTTTACCGACTTGTTCCATGCTAAATTTGAAGAGCGCAGCCACCTGCGGGTGCCCAATGTGTTGAGCAAGATCGACCTTTCAGGAGCCCTGTTCTTTTTGGGGATTCTTCTGTGCATCGACGCGCTCGATAGTGCTGGACTGCTTCATCAACTGGCCCGCTTCCTTGACGATAGGATTGGCAATGTGAGCTTGATTGCCATTGCGATTGGTTTGGCATCGGCCGTCATCGACAACGTCCCTCTCGTGGCCGCTACAATGGGGATGTATGACCTCGCAACCTATCCAACGGACCACACTTTATGGACTCAAATCGCCTATACTGCGGGAACAGGGGGCAGCATTTTGCTGATCGGTTCGGCTGCAGGGGTCGTGTTTATGGGCATGGAAAAGGTGGATTTTCTTTGGTATCTGAAGCGGATAACGATTCCAGCCTTTCTGGGCTTTCTGGCTGGGATTGGTGTTTATCTGCTTTTATTCGCGCACTAAGTATCTTGTAAAACGCTTCTGAATCCGGGTTCAAGGGTAGGTGGCTGCAGTCGAGTTTTGTTAAGTTAGTGAGTTGACTGACCGAACGGGGCAGTACGTGAAATTCATTGAAACTAAGATCTAATGTTGCCAACTTCTTAAGCGAGGAGATTGAATCGGGCACATGCATAATGGAGTTGCCTGATAAGTCAAGGTCCGTTAATTCAGGAAGATTCAATAGGAAGGGCGGGACCTCTCTTAACTTATTTAAAGAGAGATTAACGGTTTTGAGACGGGTAAGTTTGGAGAAGGAATTGGGCATCCAACGGATCGAATTAGATTGAAAAACGAGTTTTGTTAAGGTAATTGTCTCTCCCAAGAGTGGGGAGACAAATTCCAACTGGCAATTTCTAAATTTGAGCTGCACAAGGTTTTCAATTCTTCTAATTTCAGGAGGAAGAAAGGCAACCACATGGGATTTCTTTAGTTTACGTCTTTCTTTCAAGGGTTGCAACAATCTATTCACTGCCTCGTCACTCATCGAATCGACAGTTCCTGCTGGCAAAGGGGAAAATTTTTCTAGCGCATTATAGCAATCGATCAATGCGCGGTTTTTCAACCATTCGAAAAGATCTCCCACAATGTCTGGATTTTTAGTTTCCGCATAAACGGTAATCCATCGCCTAGCTTCGGCACAATTTTCTTCATAGGTTGCAAGTTGTTCGGTTAAAAAATGTCTGAATTGACGAAAGCGAAAATATCCCCCCTCGTTAGGATCTGCGGAAGTGGAGAGATAGGGATACCAATTGTTCCGCCCTTCAAACACGAGCTCTAACCAAAATTGGGCGTGGCGGTCGATCGAAGTTTTCCAGTGAGAACTGACCAAGCGAAGAGAAGCCAGATCTTGATCTGGTATGTTCATAAAGTAGCCAACTTTGACTTCGGGTGGGATGCGGTAATCTAGTAGTGAGGTAGCGAGCACAATCATCCTTGATTAAAGAGAACACTATAGCAAAAACTAATTATTAGTTAAATAATAATCTTTTTTTGTTGCAATTATACAGGCTAACGCAAAAGTTAGATTCCAAAAAATAACTAAAAATAAAAATGGTAAAGATTCTTGAACGGGGGGAATTTGCCGGAAGATCGCGTTTGCCTTAGAGAAAGGCTGGGCGTGTATTCGCGCTAAGTTAAAAGCATAAAGACCTTGAGATAAGGATTGGTTAGGTCCGCCCCATTCCTTTTGCAGATAACGGTTCCAAGCTTGCTCTAATTGGTGTTTTTGCTCAAAAAGTTTAGAGCTCCACGGTTCATCCAAATAACGATCGCGAAGGTAATTCTCGGAAGGGAATAACAGTTCTTCTGCTGTGGGTTGAAGAGGCGATCCATACATGCGATTATCAATTCCATAGGCTAAGGCAAGAAAGGGGAGCAGCCATATCGCTTGCCGTGCCCCTTCCCGTTTTTTAAGTAAAAAAATGGAGAGAAGGATAGCCAAAACGATCCAAGTGAGTTTGAGCAGGGGCAAATGGATCAATGTCCAGCCGCTGCGCACGAGTTTTTCGGAGAGAGGGGTCTGCAGTTGTTCTTGAAAGAATTGCAGGCGGCTCAAAAGCTCTTCTTGTTGAAGCTGCGGCAATTGCTGAAAGAGCTCTTTTTGATCGATCGCATAGTGGAGCAAGAGCTTTTGCGATTGGATCTCAAAAAGCTCTCCCATAAATGGCTGGCTGGCATACCACAAGATCATTCCAAAAGCAATGCACAGCTGCAAAATGGCGCAAAGGCGTGCTGGAAATGGGATGAAGGTGCCGTCGGGAAACGTTCTTTTAATTCTTTTGCGGAACATAGGACAGGTGCACCCATCAGCGGTTGAGTTTTTTCCAGTAAGTTTGCATTGGGGGATTTAAAAAAGGGAGAAGTTTTTTATAGGCAATCGATTTCTCTCCATGGGTCTGCGTGTCGATAAAGGCAATTTTTCCGTCCCGGGAAAAAGGGATATTGTCTGGTTTTGCGCAATCCCTTAAGCCGATTTTAGTTAAAATGGTGTGGAGTGCGCGCAACTTTTGAGGGGAAATTTTCTTCCAGCGTTTCTGATTTTTTTGAGGGGAAAGAAGGTCCATGTCCTCCTCTACTAAAAGGGTGAGCTTTATCGGATAATCGGAATCAATCCCATTTGTAGGAGTCTTATAGATCCATTTGCGGGGAACTTTGAAGATTTTTTCCCACCTTTTTTTGGCGATTAAACGGCGGATTTTTTTTGCGCCCTGAATGCGCCTCTTCCAAAAATTGTTTTCCGCTTCACCGTGGGGAAACCGCTGCGCATCCAAATAAAGCTTAAAAATGTAGCCGGGGATTTCAGGATGGCGTGTGACGATTAAATGGGTAAATTTGCGGGGGCGTGCTTTTTGAAAACCAGCTCTTCGCAATGTTTTTAAGGACAAAAGCGGGCGTTCTTTGGCGAAAAGTTGATCGAGTTTGCGATGAACCGGGTGGTTTTTAGGGAGAAAATCTCCATTTTTTCCTTCAAGAGGCATCAAGAACAATAAAAATAGAAGAAAGGCATTTCTAAAAAACACAGCTTACCCCTCCAAAAAAACCGCCATTATTGCCGATATTTTCCCCCCATAAATGGTAAAAGCCACCCCCATGAAACGAACACCCTTTCCAAAAAGTGTAGCGCAAGACCCCTTCCAGATTGAGAAGGCGGAAATTTGTATTATAAAGCAAGGCATTGGGGTGTTTGTCCCTCCTGCCATTGAATAAACCATAATCTAACTGCAAGGAAGTGCATAAAGACAGGGGAGAATCGGGCCAAAAATCAGCTCCCAAGGTACCACGGATGAGATCTGAGGGCTTTCCGCTATATCCACGAAAACCGAGCCGCGTGAAGAGGCGGCAATAGGGAAGGGCATAGCGGTAGAGCAAATCGAATTCGCCTCCCCAGCACCCATAGCGGATCATTTCTCGCTGTCGACCGGCAGGGATGACTAGGACTCCTTGGGCGAAGAGGTCGCCTCCGCAAACCTGAGTCAATTGGGAAGTGGCACTTAGCTCCGGATCGGCGAATCCACGGCTTGTTCCATTCAAGGATTCATCAGCATTTTGCCAGGCAGTCCAGAGATCCAATTGCAAATTGCATAGGACGCGGGTGCTCAACCAAACGTCTAAACCACTGAAATTGAGGTTATTATGAGCCGGACGCAGCTTGCCATGCTTATTCCAAAAATGATGGGTACGATATTGAAAGCCATCGACTTGAACCCCGATTGAAATGCCTTCTAGAGTAGATAGAAAGGTTATTATACAAACAAAAAAAAGAGAAAAAAAGCGACGCATTATATATAATTAAATATTTATTATTATGTTTCATATCGTTCAGCAGTTGATTTTTGTCAATTTGAAGTCAGAAAAAGTAGAAACGGATGATCAGCTGGCGGATCTAAACGAGTGGAAAATCTTCATTCAGGCATAGGCTTGGATGGATATGCACTTTTTTTTCAGAAAGATGTTGCGGAAATAATCCCGGGTTTAGTATGTTCTAAGCTTCCTTCACAAAACGGATGACGTTAAGCGAAGAGAATACGATCGCCACCGAGCGATGTATAAATGCTGTATTGACAGTGAAAGAAAGATGATGTGCAAGCGAGAAGATCTGTTTTCGGACAGATCGTCAAGATAGAGCTTGTGCGAAATATGCGTTAATTTTTTTAAGAACTTTAATACATAGATCGCGATTAAAAAA